>Ga0172367_10000062_pt1 | contig 157847 bp, 158 predicted proteins | sample Lak10m_FD_114542 | JGI IMG/M metagenome (GOLD analysis project Ga0172367, IMG submission 114542) | Freshwater microbial communities from Kabuno Bay, South-Kivu, Congo - kab_022012_10m | ecosystem: Environmental > Aquatic > Freshwater > Lake | place: Democratic Republic of the Congo... | reverse complement strand
GGATTACCAGGCAAAGCCGGTACATTGACTGCTGTTTTAGGCATCAACCCCTTGATATCAAAGGATTTGGAGCCATGGTGCAGTGAACCAGACCAACCACGACACGTACACACGTGTCGCACAGGTGGCGGCATTATACGAAGCTGTGACCGAAATGCAGCTTCATCCGTAAGATCGATTCGGTCGCGCTGTTCGACTGCTGCGCGCCGGCTGCGACGAAGGGGAACCCATGCCAGTAGCACTCACCACCCTGGTACAGGAGGCGGACCGGTTTCTCGATGCCGCCAGGATCGCCGATTACTGCCCCAACGGACTGCAGGTCGAAGGGCGGCCGCAGGTCGCCCGGATCGTCAGCGGCGTGACCGCCAGCCAGGCACTTCTGGATGCTGCGGTCCAAGCACAGGCGGATGTGGTGCTGGTGCATCATGGCTACTTCTGGAAGAACGAGGATGCCCGTGTCGTGGGCATGAAACAGCGCCGCCTGAAAACCCTGCTGAGCCACGATATTTCGCTGCTGGCCTACCATCTGCCCCTGGATGTGCATCCTGAGGTGGGCAACAACGTGCAGCTGGCCGCCCTGCTTGGTCTGAGCGTCGAGGGGCCGCTGGAGCCTGGTAATCCGCGGTCGGTTGGCCTGGTCGGCTCGCTGCCCGAGTCGCTGGCACCGGGCGAGTTCAAGGCGAAGATCGGACAGGCGTTGGGCCGCGAGCCGCTGATGGTCGACGGGCACAGGCCGATCCAGCGCGTGGCCTGGTGTACCGGCGCGGCCCAGGGTTATATCGAGCAGGCGGTGGCCGCCGGGGTGGATGCCTATATCACCGGGGAGATTTCCGAGCCCACCGCACATGTCGCGCGGGAGAACGGCCTCAGCTTCTTCGCCGCCGGTCATCACGCCACAGAGCGTTACGGGGTGCGTGCGCTGGGCGAGTACCTTGCCCGGCATTTCGGCATCGAGCACCGCTTCATCGATTGCGACAATCCGGCCTGAGCCGATCCGCACTGTCGCATCACCGTGCTTCCGGCGCCTGTCATTTGCCTGCGTCGGACCGGCTTCGAGTCGGTATAAATCTATAGCTTTTAGGTCTAAAAGGCGGCCTGATTAGAATCTATGGCCGTGTTAGAGTTGCGCCCAATTCACGGCCGTCTGGCCGTCAACCTGCAAAATCGTGAGTAGCCATGGTCGACAAACTGACGCATCTGAAACAGCTGGAGGCGGAAAGCATCCATATCATTCGCGAGGTTGCTGCGGAGTTCGGCAACCCGGTGATGCTCTATTCCATTGGCAAGGATTCGGCCGTGATGCTGCATCTGGCGCGCAAAGCCTTCTTTCCGGGCAAGCTGCCGTTTCCTGTGCTGCATGTCGATACACGCTGGAAATTCCAGGAGATGTACACCTTCCGCTCCCGGATGGTCGAGGAAATGGGCCTTGAGTTGATCACCCACATCAACCCCGAGGGTGTGGCGCAGGACATGAATCCCTTCACCTACGGCAGTGCGAAGCACACCGACGTGATGAAAACCGAGGGCCTCAAGCAGGCGCTGGACAAGTACGGCTTCGATGCGGCCTTCGGTGGCGCCCGCCGCGACGAGGAAAAGTCCCGCGCCAAGGAGCGCGTCTACTCCTTCCGTGACAGCAAGCACCGCTGGGACCCGAAGAATCAGCGCCCCGAGCTGTGGAACCTGTACAACGGCAAGGTGAAGAAGGGCGAGTCCATCCGTGTGTTCCCGCTGTCGAACTGGACCGAGCTGGACATCTGGCAGTACATCTATCTGGAGCAGATCCCGATCGTGCCGCTGTACTTCGCTGCCGAGCGCTAAGTGGTCGAGCTCAATGGCACCCTGGTGATGATCGATGACGAGCGAATCCTCAGCTACCTCACGCCCGAACAGAAGGCGAGCATCCATAAGAAGATGGTGCGTTTCCGCACCCTCGGCTGCTACCCGCTGACCGGTGCGGTCGAGTCCACCGCGACCACGCTGCCGGAGATCATCCAGGAAATGCTCCTGACCCGAACCTCCGAACGCCAGGGCCGCGTCATCGACCACGATGCCACGGGCTCGATGGAAGAAAAGAAACGCCAGGGTTACTTCTAAGGAAACGCATCATGAGTCACCAATCCGATCTGATCAGCGAGGACATCCTCGCCTACCTGGCGCAACACGAGCGCAAGGAACTGCTGCGTTTCCTGACCTGCGGCAACGTCGATGACGGCAAGAGCACGCTGATCGGCCGCCTGCTGCACGACTCGAAGATGATCTACGAGGACCACCTCGAAGCCATCACCCGCGACTCGAAGAAGGTCGGCACTACTGGCGAGGACGTCGATCTGGCGCTGCTGGTGGATGGCCTGCAAGCCGAGCGCGAGCAGGGCATCACCATCGATGTGGCGTACCGTTATTTTTCCACCGCCAAGCGCAAGTTCATCATTGCCGATACTCCTGGCCACGAGCAGTACACCCGCAACATGGCCACCGGCGCGTCCACCTGCGACCTGGCGATCATTCTGGTCGATGCCCGCTACGGCGTGCAGACCCAGACCAAGCGTCACAGCTTCATCACCTCGCTGCTGGGCATCAAGCACATCGTCGTCGCCATCAACAAGATGGACCTGATGAACTTCGATCAAGACGTGTTCGAGCGCATCAAGGCCGACTACCTGGCATTCGCCGAGCGCATTGAGCTGAAGCCGTCGTCCCTGCACTTCGTACCGATGTCGGCGCTCAAGGGCGATAACGTGGTCAATCGCAGCGAACGTGCACCCTGGTACCAGGGGCAGTCGCTGATGGAGATTCTCGAGAGCGTCGAGATCGCCGGCGACCGTAACTTCGATGACCTGCGCTTCCCGGTGCAGTACGTCAACCGCCCGAATCTGAACTTCCGTGGCTTCGCCGGTACCCTGGCCAGCGGCATCGTGCGCAAGGGTGACGAGATCGCCGTGCTGCCGTCCGGCAAGACCAGTCGAGTCAAGTCCATCGTCACCTTCGATGGTGAGCTCGAGCAGGCGACCCCTGGCGAGGCTGTCACCCTGACGCTGGAAGATGAGATCGATGTCTCCCGCGGCGACATGCTGGTACACGCCGATAGCCGCCCGCGTATCGCCGATGGTTTCGAGGCAATGCTGGTGTGGATGGGCGAAGAGCCAATGCTGCCGGGCAAGAAGTACGACATCAAGCGCGCCACCAGCTATGTGCCGGGCTCGATTGCCAGCATCACTCACAAGGTGGATGTGAACACGTTGGAGCAGGGCGCTGCCAGCAGCCTGCAGCTCAACGAGATCGGCAAGGTCAAGGTCAGCCTGGATGCGCCGATCGCCCTGGACGGCTACGAGCAGAACCGCACCACTGGCGCCTTCATCGTCATCGATCGCCTCACCAATGGTACCGTCGGCGCCGGCATGATCATCGCCGACCCGGTTGCCCATGGTTCGGGTGGTCATCATGGCACCCTGGCCCACGTCTCTACCGACGAGCGTGCCACACGCTTCGGCCAGCAGCCGGCGACCGTGTTGTTCACCGGCCTGTCCGGCGCTGGCAAGAGCACCCTGGCCTATGCGGTTGAGCGCAAGCTGTTCGATATGGGGCGTGCGGTCTATGTACTCGATGGCCAGAACCTGCGCCACGATCTCAACAAAGGCCTACCGCAGGACCGCGCCGGCCGCACCGAAAACTGGCGCCGTGCCGCCCATGTCGCACGTCAGTTCAACGAGGCGGGGCTGATCACCCTGGCCGCGTTCGTCGCCCCTGACGCCGAAGGTCGCGAACAGGCCAAGTCATTGATCGGCGCTGAGCGTCTGATCACCGTCTACGTCCAGGCCTCCCCGCAAGCCTGCCGCCAGCGCGATCCGCAGGGATTGTATGCGGCCGGTGGCGACAATATCCCGGGCGAGTCCTTTCCGTACGACATCCCGAGTAATGCCGACCTCGTCATCGACACCGAGTCGCTGAGCGTGGAAGAGGGTGCCAAGCAGGTGATTGATTTGCTGCGTAAGCGCGGCGCGATCTAAGCGAGCCTTCGTTGACGTTTTTGTTTGGGCTGATTTACCGCCATTACAAAGTGCCAAGCAACGTAGGTTGGATTAGCCGAAGGCGTAATCCGACAGAGGCTATGTGTCACGAGGCCCACGCTCTGCGCCAGGGGCGAGAAGCGACGGATCGCCTGCCCAGTCGGCAGGGTAGAGTCCCGCACGCACGTCACGATGAAAGTTGGAATAGGGCCAATCGCATACGCGCCGAACCAGGCCGTACTTGAGTGGATTGACGTGAACGTAATCGACATGCCGACGGAAGTCGCTTTCATCGCGGATCATGTGCTCCCAGTAGCGACGTTGCCAGACACCGCGCTCACCTCGTTGCAGGCGCACCGGCGATCGATATTCGCTAGGAGGCAAAGCGCGGCTGAAGAACGTTTTGATCAGCCGCCACCGCAATACCGCACCAGCAAATCGTTGCCGCGTCGCTCCGGCAGATTCACAGTGAAAAACCAGCTCGCCCCCGAGGCGAGGGCGCGACGGTAGTTAGGCATCCTTGCCTCCCGTGTTGCAGTTGCTTGAAATGTAGGCGAGATCAATCGCAGCCTCCGGCGATTCCATCTTACTAATCGACCAGCCGTACCGAGGTGTGGCTACCAACGCGCACAATGTTGAGTAATCGTAGGGCGGGTGCAACCCGCCGAGCATGGGTCGGCACGGCGCGAAATATCAGCGAGCATCGACCCGATGTCGCCAAGATTGCCCATGAGTGCCGAAGCAGAAAAACCCGGCCTGTTATAGCGGGGTTTGGTGCTTCGATCAGGCGATGTGTAACCGCGCGGCTTGAACGGTGCCAACGCAAACGCAGGGCGGGTGAAACCCGCCGAAAGCGGGTCGGCGCGAAGAGAAACGTCATTGAGGCCGTAAGCATATTTACGTCATGATTGGGCATTTACCGTCGATGCCCATAAAAAACAAAAACCCCGCCGGTGAGGGCAGGGTTTTGCGCTCCGGTCGGGCGATGTGTAGCCGCGCGGGTTTCACCCGCCCTAGAGGGCTACAGGGTTGCGGCCAAACAGCAAAACGCCCCGCACGAAGGCGAGGCGTTTGGTATGCAATGGCGGGCCGGTATTTGAAGGGCGCTGGCTTACGCTTCGTTAAACCATCCTACAAATTGATCCGCCGTGTTACAGGGTTAGACTACAGGTCTTACTGACATCCTGCCGGGCGAAGGTTGGCCGGCGCGGTGGACGCACAGACCCAACCGCCGTTGGCGTCACGAGTCCAAGTCAGAGTCGAAGGGGTCGCTTGAAGGACGGCTGCTGCATTGTTCCCGAACGTGGCGGTGATCGCGGTGGTAGCAGTCAAAGGGTTAGTAATAGAAGGGGTGCCCTGGCCAGTCTGAGGGGTGCCCGATACCATTGCGCTAGTACCTGTCGCGGCGGCGAGAAGATTAGATCCGGTTGCGCCTGGATCGCAGTTCCCTGCCGCAGCGCCAACGGTCAAACGACCGTCGTTAATGCAGGCTTCAACCGCAGTTTTCAAGGCGGCAGTCTCCGACATTACTCGTGAAACCTGAGAGCGAGCCACATAGTTCTGATATTGCGGGATCGCAATTGCAGCCAAAATACCAATGATCGCCACAACGATCATCAATTCAATCAGGGTAAAACCTTTTTGCATCTGCGCTTTCATGTGCTTCTCCTTGAGATGTTCAGGCAGTCAGCCTGCTGTGCCTACTGCACTCGGCATGCCAACTTCTTAAGCCGCCTATTTGCGGGGCTCAGCGAGGCAATGCGAACCATGCACGCTGCCTCGATTCGCGCGCTTCTGACAAAGTTTGTCACCTGGTTCGGCGCGGTTTGGCACGTCTGCCTATCTGCGCTATAAGGCGGGCATTAATCCAGACGAATTCTCGCCCATGACTGACAACGTTGCCCTCTCCGGCCTGGCCAAGCAGATGGTGCTGGCCGGCCTGCTCGATGACCGGACGGCTCAGCAAGCACACCAGCAAGCCGTGCGAAACAAACTGTCGTTGGTGACCTATGTGGTCCAGAACAAGCTCGCCAGCGGGCGTGCCGTGGCGGAGCTGGCGGCTGACCAGTTCGGCGTGGCCTATATGGACCTCAATGCACTGGACAAGGAAAGCCAGTTAAAGGATGTGGTATCCGAAAAGCTGGCGCGACAGCATCGGGTGCTCCCTTTGGTCAAACGGGGCCATAAGCTGTTTGTGGCGGTGTCCGACCCTACCAACCATCAGGCCGTAACGGATATTCAGTTCAGCACCGGACTGACCACCGAGGCCATCCTTGTTGAAGATGACAAACTCGGGAATGCCATTGATAAGTTCTTCGAAAGCGCCACGACGGGGCTGGATGACTTAGAGAATGTCGATCTTGATGGGGTTGACGTCCAGACCGTCTCGGATGATGCATCCAGCGATGATGCCGGAGACGCCGCAGACGATGCTCCGGTCGTCCGCTTCGTTAATAAGATGTTGCTCGACGCCATTCGCGGCGGCTCGTCAGACCTGCACTTCGAGCCGTATGAGAAGGCCTACCGGGTCCGCTTCCGCACCGATGGCATCCTTCACGAGATCGCTCGCCCGCCCATCCAGCTCGCGCCTCGCATTTCTGCGCGGCTGAAGGTGATGGCTGGGCTGGACATTTCCGAGCGGCGCAAGCCGCAGGATGGCCGCATCAAGATGAAACTCTCCAAGAGCAAGGCCATCGATTTCCGGGTCAACACGCTACCGACCCTGTGGGGCGAAAAGATCGTGATGCGGATTCTTGATCCTTCGAGCGCCCAAATGGGCATTGATGCGCTGGGGTATGAGGAGGATCAGAAGGATCTGTATATGAATGCTCTGCGGCAACCCCAGGGCATGATTCTCGTGACCGGTCCGACGGGCTCCGGTAAGACGGTATCCCTCTACACCGGGTTGAACATCCTCAACACCGTCGATGTGAACATTTCGACGGCGGAGGATCCGGTAGAGATCAACCTCGAGGGTATCAACCAGGTCAACGTCAATCCTAAGCAGGGCATGGACTTTTCTCAGGCCCTCCGTGCCTTTCTACGTCAGGACCCGGACATCATCATGGTGGGTGAGATCCGCGATCTGGAGACCGCCGAGATTGCGATCAAGGCGGCGCAGACGGGCCATATGGTGATGTCGACACTTCATACCAATAGCGCTGCGGAAACCCTGACGCGTCTGCGCAACATGGGGGTGCCTGCGTTCAACATCGCGACCTCCGTGAACCTGATCATTGCTCAGCGTCTGGCACGAAAGCTCTGCAATAGCTGCAAGAAAGAGGTTGATGTCCCCCGTGACGTTTTGCTGCGCGAAGGGTTCCCTGAGCAGAAGCTTGGAACCTTCAAGATTTATGGTCCGGTAGGTTGCGACAACTGCAAGGGCGGCTACAAGGGGCGCGTCGGTATTTATGAAGTGGTTAAAAACACGCCATCGTTGCAGCGGATTATCATGGAGGACGGAAACTCCATCGATATTTCAACCCAGATGCGCAAAGACGGCTTCAACGACCTGCGGACCTCGGCTTTGCTGAAAGCCATGCAGGGCGTGACCAGCCTCGAAGAAGTCAATCGGGTCACCAAGGATTAAGCATGGCGCAGAAAGCGATCAGAACCAGTGTGTTCAGCTGGGAGGGAACCGACCGCAAGGGCAGCAAGGTCAAGGGTGAGCTTAGTGGTGCGAGCCCGGCGCTGGTGAAGGCGCAATTGCGCAAGCAGGGGATCAATCCACAGAAAGTGCGCAAGAAGTCCGTGTCTCTGTTTGGAGCGGGCAAGAAAATTAAACCCATGGATATCGCGCTGTTCACCCGACAGATGGCGACGATGATGAAAGCCGGTGTGCCGTTGCTGCAATCCTTCGATATCATCGGTGAGGGTTTCGACAATCCGAACATGCGCAAGCTGGTGGATGACCTGAAGCAGGAGGTTGCGGCAGGTAACAGTTTCGCGACGGCTTTGCGCAAGAAGCCACAATACTTCGATGACCTGTATTGCAACTTGGTCGATTCCGGTGAGCAATCCGGTGCTTTGGAGACCTTGCTCGATCGTGTGGCGACCTACAAGGAAAAGACTGAAGCATTGAAGGCCAAGATCAAGAAGGCGATGAACTATCCCATTGCGGTAGTGTTGGTGGCGGTCATCGTGTCGGCCATTCTGTTGATCAAGGTGGTGCCACAGTTCCAAGAGGTGTTTGCCAACTTCGGGGCCGAGCTTCCGGCTTTTACCTTGATGGTCATTGGGTTGTCGGAAGCGCTCCAGGAGTGGTGGTTCATTGTTCTGGTGGGGCTGATTGCGGGCGCTTTTGCTTTCAAGGAGGCGCACAAGCGCTCCGAGAAATTTCGCAACTGGTTCGATCGTTTGCTGCTGAAGGTACCGGTTGTTGGTGACATTCTTTACAAGTCATCGGTCGCCCGCTTTGCCCGCACTCTTTCGACGACTTTTGCTGCGGGCGTGCCGCTGGTGGATGCGCTGGATTCGGTGGCTGGGGCTACAGGCAATGTGGTCTTTCGAAGCGCAACGATGAAGGTCAAGAATGATGTATCCACCGGCATGCAGCTTAACTTCTCCATGCGCACCACGGGCACGTTTCCTACGATGGCGGTGCAAATGACGGCAATCGGGGAAGAGTCTGGTTCGCTTGATGAGATGCTGGCCAAGGTTGCGACTTTCTACGAGGACGAAGTCGATAACATGGTTGATAGCCTGACTAGCCTGATGGAGCCGATGATCATGGCTGTACTCGGGGTTCTGGTGGGCGGCTTGATCATCGCTATGTACCTTCCGATTTTCCAGCTAGGTGCTGTCGTCTAAGTATGAGTTTGATTGATTTCTTGGCCAGCCATGTGCTGGCCTTTGTTTTTTGTGTTGCAGTGCTCGGTCTGCTGGTTGGCAGCTTTCTCAATGTTGTCATCTACCGTGTGCCGATCATGATGCAGCGCGAATGGCGCATGCAGGCGCGGGAATACTTGGAGTATCCGCCCGAGCCAATTGTGGAGCGTTTCAATCTACTGGTGCCGAGTTCACGCTGCCCTCACTGCGGTCATCGTATCCGTGCCTGGGAGAACATTCCCTTGGTCAGCTGGCTGGCGCTGCGTGGAAAGTGCTCGTCTTGTCAGGCGCCGATCAGCTGTCGATATCCGTTGGTTGAGCTGGCGTGTGGCGTGCTATCCGGATACGTGGCATGGCATTTCGGTTTTTCCTGGCAGGCAGGGGCGATGCTTCTGCTGACCTGGGGGTTGCTGGCGATGAGCATGATCGATGTCGATCATCAGTTGCTGCCTGACTCGCTCGTGCTGCCGCTCTTGTGGTTAGGGTTGATTGCCAACAGCTTTGCTCTGTTCGCCTCTCTCGAGGATGCGCTGTGGGGGGCGATAGCCGGTTACCTGAGCCTATGGTCCGTTTATTGGCTGTTCAAGCTGGTCACAGGCAAAGAGGGTATGGGCTACGGCGATTTCAAGCTGCTGGCGATGCTTGGTGCCTGGGGCGGCTGGCAGGTTCTGCCCCTCACTATCTTGCTGTCTTCGGTGGTCGGCGCCGTTCTTGGCAGTATTTTGCTGAGGGTGCAGCGGGCTGAAAGCAGTACGCCCATTCCGTTCGGGCCGTATCTGGCGATAGCGGGGTGGATTGCGTTGCTTTGGGGCGACCGAATTACCGAAAGCTACCTCCAGTTCGCTCGCTTCTAACTCCGCTCGGTCGGTCGAGCTGTCACCGATCGGCTTTTGTCTGTCGTCCCATTTCGAACGCTGAGGCTTGCGCACAGCTCGCCGAGTGGTTACTACTGCGCGCGTCTTATTTGGCCTGGGATATTAGACGGATGAAGCCTTGGGTTCTCGGGTTGACCGGCGGTATTGGCAGTGGCAAGACTGCAGTGGCAAACCAGTTTGAAAGTCTTGGCGTGCATGTAGTCGATGCCGATGAAGCGGCGCGATGGGTCGTTGAGCCCGGCCGCCCGGCGTTGCGGCAGATTGCTGAGCATTTCGGCGATGCCGTACTGCTGCCAGAGGGCGGCTTGAATCGTGCTGTGCTGCGTGAGCGAGTATTTGCGAACACGGCTGAGCGCCAATGGCTCGAGAGCCTTTTGCATCCTCTGATTCGCGCCGAGGTGGCGCAGCACCTGGCGGCAGCGACGTCTCCTTACGCCATCATGGTGTCTCCGTTGCTTATAGAAACCGGGCAGTATCGCCAGGTCGAGCGTGTACTGGTGGTCGATGTGCCGGATACTCTCCAGGTCGTTCGCACCGCGGCTCGTGATCAGGCAACTGAAGAGCAGGTGCGGGCGATTATCCAGGTCCAGGCCAGGCGGGAGGAGCGCCTGCGGCATGCGGACGATGTCCTTGTAAATGACCGTGATCTGGCGTGGCTCAAATCGGAAGTCGAGCGTTTGCACCGCTTCTATCTGACATTGCGAGGAGGCCAGAAATGACCGCGACTGTAGTCGAGTGCCCCACCTGCGGGGCGCCAGTGGAGTGGGGGCCTCAGAGCCCAAGTCGGCCGTTTTGCTCTGAGCGCTGCAAACTCATCGATCTTGGGGCTTGGGCTGCGGAGGAGCACGCCATTCCCGGAAGCGATCTGGAGGATGAGCTGTTTTCCGGTGATCTGCCGCCCCGCGAGCATTGACTCGCAGTTTCCTCATTTATCTTCTTTCCAGGGCGCCTGCAGGTAGCGGCTCTGGTTGAAGCTTTCCATCCAGTCCGGATAGAAGACGACCAGCGCCGTGATTGCCGTGCCGTTGATGAACGCCTCGGGAAACATCACGAGCCAGATGTAGCCGGCAAAGTCTTCCAGCCAGGGCGGCATCGGGTAGCGGCCATCGATCAGCAGTATGCCGAGGGATGCCAGGATGCAGGCCAGGGCGGCGAGTGCCGCTGGAAAGAAGCCCGCAAAGAAGATGAAGACGAAGAGGTTGCGCGGCTGGGATCGCTCCACCAGGCGGGCGCAGATAACTGTGACAAAGACCGGGATCAACACCAGCAGCACGCCGTTGGTCCCCAGGGCGGTGAGATGCTGATGACCGGTGAGGGTCAGGCCTAGCTGGGCCGCCAGGGCTGCGATGATCGCCAGCGGCCAGTCGAGCAGCAGGGTAACTGCCGTCAGTCCGATGAAGTGGAATGAAAGACCGGAGTCGAAGTCCCGGCGAACCAACCACAGCAGAAAGATGGCCAGCATCGCTCCGAACAGCAGGTGTTGCCGTCGCGCATCGCTGAAGAGCTCGACCCAGGGGGCGCGCCACGCAGCCCAGAGCAAGGCAAGCGAATAGATCAGCCAACCTGCGACAAGGGTGGAGGGAGCTAGGAGATGCGCGGCGATCATCCTGTCGGATCCTGTGTGTCGTTACCTGAAACTGCTGATGGCTCGTTTTTTCTGTGTCAGGGCGCCGGGTTCGGTTGCGCCGTATGAATGGCGTCGATGGCTGCCAAGACTTCGTTCGACAGTGTCAGATCAAGGCTGCCGATATTGGATTCGAGCTGCTGCAGTGTCGTGGCACCGATGATATTGCTGGTGACGAAGGGCCGGGATGTTACGTAGGCAAGGGCCATCTGCGCGGGCTCCAGGCCATGCTGGTGGGCCAGGGCGACATAGCGGGAACAGGCGGCTCGTGCCTGTGGGTTGTTGTAGCGTGCGAAGCGCTGGAATAGTGAAAGTCGCGCATTCGCCGGGCTGGCGCCGTTTTCGTATTTGCCGCTCAGCATGCCGAACGCCAGTGGCGAGTATGCCAGCAGTCCGCACTGTTCACGCATGCTGATCTCCGCCAGGCCCACCTCAAAGCTGCGGTTGAGGAGGTTGTAGGGGTTCTGTATCGAGACGGCGCGCGGCCATTTGTGCGTCTCGGCCAGTTGCAGATACTTCATGGTGCCCCAGGGGGTCTCGTTGGAAATGCCAATGTGGCGGATTCGACCGGCTCTGACTTCGTCATCAAGGGCGGCAAGCGTTTCTTCCAGAGGTGTGAAATCGTCGTCCGGCAGGTGCTGGTAGCCCAAACGCCCGAAAAAGTTCGTGCTGCGTTCCGGCCAATGCAGCTGATAAAGGTCGATCCAGTCGGTTTGCAGTCGGCGCAGGCTGTCATCAAGGGCGGTGCGAATGTGCTCACGGTTGAATCGCGGACGGCCGTTGCGAATGTGGCTGATGCCGTTGCCAGGGCCGGCGATCTTGGTTGCGAGTATCCACTCGGCTCGATCGCCGCGGCTCTTGAAGTAGGTGCCAATGTACTGCTCGGTGGTGGCGTAGGTTTCCGGGCGCGGCGGAACGGGATACATCTCCGCAGTATCGATGAAGTTGATGCCAGCGGCTTTGGCCATGTCGATCTGAGCGAAGGCGTCAGCCTCGGTGTTCTGCTCGCCCCATGTCATGGTGCCGAGGCAGAGTGAGCTTACGTTCAGGTCGGTTCGGCCGAGCGGACGAAATTCCATGGAGTGCCTCCGGGCTGGCGAAAGTTTTAAGGATGCGAGATTAACGAAGTTGGCCATGACATGAGAGTGATCGCGACCGCCCGAAGTGCCCGATGGGGCTCTGGCATATAGCGCGGTGCATGCACGCCGGCGCTTGCTGAGACGACGGGCGCTTTGGAACTCCGAGAGGATAAATGTTGGTTGCTATTTTTCTGGCAATCAGGATAATTCCGCAGCCTGTCGGCGGGGATGCCTAGCCCGTCGACGCAAGCCAATGGTAGGGGATGCCTAGCCTACCGAACCACTGCCGTGGCGGACGCGCTGACCCGAGCCCCCGATAGCGTCTGTTTCCGGCTGCCCTGTTCTTGTCAGGGCGAGCACTATTCAGTAAGATTCGCCGTCTTATTTTCAGGGCGGCCCCTGAGGCTATAACGAATGAAGACATTTACTGCTAAACCGGAAACCGTCAAGCGCGACTGGTTCGTCGTCGACGCTGCCGGCCAGACCCTGGGTCGTCTGGCAACCGAAATCGCCAGCCGCCTGCGTGGCAAGCACAAGCCGGAATACACCCCTCACGTCGATACTGGCGATTACATCGTCGTGATCAATGCTGAGCAAGTGCGTGTTACCGGTGCCAAGACCAGCGACAAGATGTACTACTCTCACTCCGGTTTCCCGGGTGGCATCAAGTCGATCAACTTCGAGAAGCTGATCGCCAAGGCGCCCGAGCGCGTGATCGAGACTGCGGTCAAGGGCATGCTGCCGAAGAACCCGCTGGGTCGCGACATGTATCGTAAGCTGAAGGTCTACAAGGGTGCCAATCACCCGCACACCGCTCAGCAGCCCCAAGAACTGAAGATTTAACGGAATAGTTCAATTATGTCGGCGACTCAAAATTACGGCACTGGCCGTCGCAAGACTGCAACCGCGCGCGTCTTCCTGCGCCCGGGCACTGGCAAGATTTCCATCAACAACCGTGAGCTGGATAATTTCTTCGGCCGCGAAACTGCTCGCATGGTCGTGCGTCAGCCGCTGGAGCTGACCGAGACCGTCGAAAAGTTCGATATCTACGTCACCGTTCTGGGTGGTGGTGTCAGTGGTCAGGCTGGTGCTATCCGCCACGGTATCACTCGTGCACTGATCTCCTACGACGAGAGCCTGCGTAGCCCGCTGCGCAAGGCTGGCTTCGTCACTCGTGACGCCCGTGAAGTCGAGCGTAAGAAGGTCGGTCTGCGTAAAGCACGCAAGCGTCCGCAGTACTCCAAGCGCTAATTCGCGCTTTCAAAGAAACGCCCAGTTTCGTTCGGAGCTGGGCGTTTTTTTTGCCTTGCACTTTTGTTTTGGTGCGACAGTGTGTCGCGCGCTGGAGGGCTTGGTTTGCCTGAGGGTAAAGGCATTGTGACAGGCTATTACCTTGTCAGAAGAGGGTCTTTTCTTTACCATTTGGCGAATTTTTCGCGGCTCAATTTTACGTAGTACATGCCTGCTTCACGGCAGGCCATAAGAAGCTGATGGGAGACGACTGAATGAGCAATGACGGCGTGAATGCAGGCCGGCGTCGCTTCCTTGTGGCCGCCACTTCGGTGGTGGGCGCTGCAGGAGCGGTGGGTGCTGCGGTCCCGTTCGTGGGATCGTGGTTCCCAAGTGCCAAGGCCAAGGCTGCCGGTGCGCCGGTAAAGGTAAATATCAGCAAGATCGAGCCTGGACAGCAAATGGTTGCTGAATGGCGTGGTCAGCCGGTGTTTATTGTGCGTCGAACCGACGAGGTTCTCGGGAATCTTGAGAAGGTCGCTGCCCAGGTGGCCGATCCTGAGTCCAAGGAGTCCGACCAGCCTGCATATGTCGACCCGAAGAACCGGTCTATCAAGCCCGAGCTTCTTGTGGTCGTAGGGCTGTGCACTCATTTGGGTTGTTCGCCTTCGTTCCGTCCCGAGGTGGCTGCGGCCGATCTCGGCGCCGACTGGTTGGGTGGCTATTTCTGCCCCTGCCACGGCTCCAAATACGATATGGCCGGTCGCGTCTACAAGGCGCAGCCTGCTCCCTTGAACCTGCCGGTGCCCCCGCACTCGTACGAGACCGATAATGTGATCATCATCGGTGTGGACCAGGAGAACGCCTGATGAGCAAGTTCATGGAATGGGTTGACGCCCGCTTCCCCGCCACCAAGATGTGGGAAGATCACCTCTCGAAGTACTACGCTCCCAAGAACTTCAACGTCCTGTACTTCTTCGGTTCGTTGGCGCTGCTCGTGCTGGTCAATCAGATTCTTACCGGTATCTGGCTGACCATGAGCTTCGAGCCGTCGGCGGAAGGTGCGTTCGCCTCCGTCGAGTACATCATGCGTGATGTCGAGTACGGCTGGATCATCCGCTATCTGCACTCCACCGGCGCTTCGGCTTTCTTCGTGGTGGTGTACCTGCACATGTTCCGCGGTCTGCTCTACGGCTCCTACCAGAAGCCGCGTGAGCTGGTGTGGATCTTCGGCATGATGATCTACCTCGCGCTGATGGCCGAGGCCTTCATGGGCTACCTGCTGCCGTGGGGCCAGATGTCCTACTGGGGTGCGCAGGTGATCATTTCGCTGTTCGGTGCCATTCCGGTCATCGGCGACGATCTGACCCAGTGGATCCGTGGTGACTACCTGATCTCGGGCATCACGCTGAACCGCTTCTTCGCCCTGCATGTGATTGCGCTGCCGATCGTGATTCTCGGTCTGGTCGTCCTGCACATTCTGGCGCTGCACGAAGTGGGTTCGAACAACCCGCTGGGCGTGGATATCAAGAAGACCAAGGATGAAGCCGGCGTGCCGCTCGATGGCATTCCCTTCCATCCGTACTACACCGTGAAGGACATCGTCGGGGTCGTGGTGTTCCTCTTCGTCTTCTGCGCAGTTGTATTCTTCTTCCCGGAAATGGGCGGCTACTTCCTCGAGAAGCCGAACTTCGAAGTGGCGAATGCGTTCAAGACGCCTGAGCACATCGCACCTGTCTGGTACTTCACTCCGTTCTACGCGATTTTGCGTGCGATACCTGACAAGTTGCTCGGCGTGATCGCCATGGGGGCCGCTATTGCAGTGTTGTTCGTTCTGCCGTGGCTGGATCGCAGCCCCGTCAAGTCCATGAAATACAAGGGCTGGATGAGCAAGATCGCGCTGCTGGCGTTCTGCATCTCCTTCATCATTCTCGGTGTACTGGGCGTACTGTCGCCGACGCCTGAGCGTACTCTGGTGTCGCGGATCTGTACTGCTATCTACTTCGGATACTTCATCCTGATGCCGTTCTACACCAAGCTCGAGAAGACCAAAGTGGTTCCGGAAAGGGTGGATGGCTGATGAAAAAGCAATTTGCTGCATTGATTCTTGCAATTCTGCCGGCCTTCACTTTCGCGGCCGGCCCGGCGGTACATTTGGATAAGGTCGATATCGACCTGACTGACAAGGCGGCTATGCAGGATGGTCTGAAGACCTTCGCCAACTATTGCATGGGTTGCCATGGTGCGCAGTATCAGCGCTATGAGCGCGTCGCCACCGATCTGGGTATCCCGGAAGAGGTGATGATGGACAATATCGTCTTCACGGACGCCAAGTTTGGCGATCACATGAAGATCGGTATGAAGCCTGAAGACGCCAAAGTCTGGTTCGGTGCCGCTCCGCCGGATCTCACCCTGGTTGCTCGTGTTCGTGGCAACGACTGGCTGTATACCTACATGCGCAGCTTCTATGAAGATCCGTCGCGTCCGTACGGCGTCAACAACAGCGTGTTCCCCAATGTTGGTATGCCGCATGTTCTGGCTCCGCTCCAGGGTCGCCGGGTTGTCGGATGTAAGCAGGTCCAAGTGGTCGAGAATGGCCGCAAGCAGTTCGATCCGCTGACCGGCACACCGATCACTCAGGAAGCCTGTGACCAGATGGTTGTCGAGCCTGGTACTGGGTCGCTCTCCGAGGCTGAGTACGACGAGAAGATCAAGAATCTGGTGACCTTCCTGGCTTACTCGGCCAATCCGGTCAAGCTGGAAAGCCAGCGCATCGGTACCTACGTGCTGCTGTTCCTGGCTGTGTTCTTCGTGTTCGCCTACCTGCTCAAGCGCGAGTACTGGAAAGACGTTCACTAAGCACTTCGCGGTAATCGTTGTACCTTGCGCGCGCCCAATGGGCGCGCGTGTTTTTTCTGCCTCAAGATAAAGTGAGAAGGCCCTATGGCTGCGACCAACCGGTTGGGCTGCTATTCCGATCCTGCCGATCATTACTGTCATCGCGTTCGCCTTGTTCTCGCCGAGAAAGGGGTTAGCGTGGACATCGTTGATGTCGAAGCAGGCCAGTGTCCGGTCAAGTTGGCCGAGGTGAATCCATACGCCAGTGTGCCCACACTGGTGGATCGAGATCTGGCGCTATACGAGCCCGGCGTGATTCTCGAGTATCTGGAGGAGCGCTATCCGCATCCACCGTTGCTGCCGGTCTATCCGGTGGCGCGCGCCAATACGCGTCTGTTGGCCCATCGTATCCAGCGTGATTGGTGTTCGCTGGCCGACCGCATTCTCGACCAGCGCGTCGCGGAGGCTCAGCGCGCTCAGGCACGCAAGGAGCTCCGTGAAAGCCTGATCGGTGTATCGCCGATATTCGCGGAAAAGCCTTACTTCATGAGTGACGAGATCAGCCTTGTCGACTGCTGTCTGTTGCCTATCCTCTGGCGTTTGCCCAGACTCGGTATCGAGTTGCCTCGAGCGGCCAAGCCGCTGCTCGATTACATGGAGCGCAATTTCGCTCGCGAGGCTTTCCAAGCCAGTCTTTCCGCCGTCGAGCGCAACATGCGCTAAGCGAGGTCATCAATGAATTCGAGTCGCCCGTATCTGGTACGAGCACTTTACGAGTGGATCGTCGACAACGATTGCACGCCGCACCTACTGGTGAATGTCGATTATCCGGGGGTGCAGGTGCCGGCAGGCTACGCCAGCGATGGTCAGATCGTATTGAACGTCGCCCCCAGCGCCGTGCGGCATCTTCATATGGATAACGAGGCGATCAGTTTCGAGGGGCGCTTTGGTGGCGTAGCTTATTCATTGAACGTGCCCTCCGCCGCGGTCATGGCGATCTATGCCCGGGAAAACGGGCAAGGCATGGTGTTCGAGATCGAGCCGACTCCACCGGGCGATGACGCGCCGAGCGATGCTGGTGGCGCTGCAGGAGGAGAGGGGCCGCGACCGGGCGGTCGCCCGAGTCTGAAGGTCGTAAAATGAGGTGATGTGGCGCCCGGTGATAGGGCGCCGCTGACCGATCAGTCGATATACTCGAACAGCTTGACGATCCGCTGTACCCCGGAGACGCCTTGGACAAGGTTAGTCGCGCGGCTGCCTTCCTGGCGTGTGACCAGGCCTAGCAGATAGACGATCCCGTTCTCAGTGATCACCTTGATTCGCGAGCCAGGCACGCTGTTGTCAGCGAGCATCTGCGTCTTGATCTTGGTGGTCAGCCAGGAGTCGTTACTGCGTGCCAGTGCGGACGAGGGCTGCAGAATCTGTAGCTCATTGTGTACGCGCTTGACGCGTTGCACACCGCTGGCTGCCTGTTCTGCCATCTGCTTGAGTTCTTCGCGAGGCGTCTGGCCGGCCAACAGCACGACGCCGTTGTAGCTGGCAACCACGATGTGGCTGCGCTGGTCGAGGTCCGGGTGGGCCTTGGCAATATTGACCGCTGCCTTGGTTTCGATCAGCGAGTCGTCGATCTTGCTGCCGATGGTCCGTGTGCCCCGATTGTCGGCGATCGGGTCGTCGCGCGTGGCCGTCAACACCGAGCTGCAGCCGCTGACGGCCAGGCAAATTCCCAGGGCGATGGCAGGCAAGCGGAAACGGTTCATTCCTCACTCCCAAACAGTTGATTGTCGATCAGGTCGCAGAGGCAGTGGATCGCCAGGAGATGGACTTCCTGGATGCGTGCGGTCACTTTTGCCGGTACGCGGATTTCAACGTCTTCCGGCAGCAGCAGCGAGGCCATTCCGCCGCCATCGCGGCCGGTGAGGGCAACTACCAGCATTTCCCGGTCGTGGGCAGCCTGGATCGCCTGGATCACGTTGGCGGAGTTACCGCTCGTGGAGATGGCCAGCAGCACGTCCCCGGGTTGCCCCAGCGCGCGGATCTGCTTTGAGAACACCTCGTTGTAGCTGTAGTCGTTGGCAATCGAGGTGATGGTGGAGCTGTCGGTGGTCAGTGCGATGGCCGGAAGGCTTGGGCGCTCTCTCTCGAAGCGGTTCAGCAGTTCCGAGGAGAAGTGCTGGGCATCGCCGGCTGAACCGCCATTACCGCAGGTCAGGATCTTGCCTTCGCTGAGCAGGGCATTAACCATCGCTTGGCCGGCTTGCTCGATGCTGGGGGCTAGCACTTCCATGGCCTGCTGCTTGGTTTCGATGCTGGCCTGGAAGAGTTGGCGGATTCGGGTTTGCATGTCCATTGGTGGTTGACCTTCAAGGTGGCAGGCTCGCCCGAAAAAGCGGTCGGACGATGCACTTGCGGTTCGCTAGGGCCGGACGGCATCGCGCAGCGGTCGCCGCGCAGTGTTCGTTCAGCTTTCAAATGCGTTGCGGATCCAGTTCAGGTCCTTTGCTTGGCCTGGCGCGGTGATGGCGACTACGTCGAAGCGGCAAGGGTGCTTGGCCCAGCGGCCATGTGCCTGCAGAAACAACTGGGCAGCCTTGATCAGCTTTTGCTGCTTGCGCACATCGACGCTTTCCAGGGCGCCGCCCCAGGCGGTATGCCGCCTGTAGCGGACTTCGACGAATACTACTGTATCGCCGTCGAGCATGACCAGATCGAGCTCGCCGCTGCGGCACGACCAGTTGCGTTCGAGTAGGCGCAGGCCGCTGTCGCTGAGATGCTGCAGGGCCAGTGCTTCGGCAGAGCGTCCGCTGCTCTGGCTTTCGCTCATTACTGCGGCTCGTCCAGCCGCTCTACGGCGCCATCGCGGAACTGTGCCCAGGGCAGCTGGCGCTCGATTCGCTGCTGTGGGTTCAGGCTGAGGGTACCGGAAAGCCCATCGAGGTGAGTGTCCGGAAGGGCCAGCAACTGATTGAGTCGGGGTGCCAGCAGGTAGGCGTCGGCACCCATGGCATAGAGCCGGCCGAGGCTTCCGCCCGCTTGCGGCCATTTCTGCTCGACTTCCTGTCGAAGGGGCAGCTGGTCGTTCAGCAGCCATGGCGTCTCGGCAAAGCGGATCCCTTCAAGGTCGAGGTACTGCGTGCGGTCATGATTGGCCGCGTGCAGGTGGGATGTGGCGTATACCGGCAGGTCGCCCGCGTACTGGAAGATCAGGGTCGGCCTGACCTGCTGGGCCTGTTGTGGTGTGGCCGCCAGGAAGATGAAATCGACGTCCTGCCGACGTGTTGGCTGGCTGGCGGTGGATGCGTCTGTGATGCTGCTTACGCGCTGTCCGCGCTGCTCACTGTTGCGTAGCTGCAGCAGATCGGCGATCTGGTTGGCCAGCTGGACAGGTTCGGCCAGTGGCTCAGATGCGACCAGCGTTCCGCCTGCTTCCTGCCAGCTCTGGCGGAAGGCTTCCAGAATCCTTGCGCCCCATTCTCCGCGAGGCGCCAGCGCGATTGCACGGCGATGGCCGTCCGCCCACGCGCGGCGAGCGACTTCGCGTGCTTCATCTTCCGCAGCCAGGCCGAACTGAAAGAGCTGAGGTGGTGTGCGCTGTCCGGCGTCGCTGTAGTTGAGCGCCAATGTGGTGATAGGTAGCTGATCGCGTTCCGCGAGCTGGCGCACCAGGTCCTTTTCGAGCGGGCCGACCACCAGCTGTACGCCAGCGGCCTGGGCTTGGCGATAGAAGTCGTCGATGGACTTCATCCGCGAGCTGTCATACAGCTCGATGCGCAGTTCGGCACCGGCCTGCTGTGCGTGCAGATGAGCAGCCAGGAAACCGTCGCGAAGGGCACGAGCAACGCTCGCCAGTTGGCCTTCCATAGGAAGAAGCAGCGCTACGTGATTCAGCGGTTGGTCGGCGAGTTCACGCAGCTTCTGCAGTGACTCCGGGAGCTGCTGCGCGGCGGGGTGCTGAGGGTTCTGCGCGATCCAGTCGTCGATCGCGCGTTGCTGCTGCGCGATGGTGCCGGCGCGTTTGAGCGAAAGCGCTAAGGCTTGCCAGCCGGCCAGATCGGTATCGGCGGCGCCTTGCAGTTGCTGCTCGGGAAGGGCGGACAGGAGTTTCCAGATGGTTTCGTGGTTGGCCTGCGCCTGCTCGCCGCTCAGCAGTGGCGCAGTGAATACGCGCTCACGGGCGGCTGCTAGTGGCTTGTTGTTTGCCTCCAGTGCTTGGGCGCGAGCGAGCTGGCTGCGAATCTGCTGGCTGACGGGAAGCTCGCCCAGACGCTCGAATGACGGGTGTTGCAGCGCTTGTTCTGCCTTTTGGGGCTCCCCGTCGGCGAGTGCGATTTCGGCCTGCAGCGTCAGTGCGAAAATTTGCTGCGCAGGCTTCAGTGCGTCCAGTTGAACCTGCTGCAGAATGCTGCGGGCTTGCGCGCGGTTGCCCTGCTGAATGCTCTGGTCGGCAGCTGCCAGGCGCAGCTGGGTGGCCTGTTCGGCGTCGCTCTGCTCAGCCTGCTTCAACAGTTGCTGAGTGGATGCCTGCGGCGTCCGGGGCAGTTCGCCGAGCGTGGACGAGGGGGAGCTGGAGCAGGCTGCGAGCAGGGTGGCGACGCAGAGGAGAAGGAGGGGGCGTAAGCAAGCCATTGGTTAATCGTTCCTGAAAGCACTGCGAGTGTCGGCCGATTGTACCCAACCACCGAAGGGGCCGCGATGTTGCGGCGGTGAATCGGGCTACAATGCGCATTTCCTATTTGAGGTAAGCCCTGTGACTGCCAGCGGTGGTGCGAATTCCGGAGTGGGTACGCTTTATGTCGTCGCCACGCCGATCGGCAATCTGGAGGACATCAGCGCCAGGGCGCTGCGTGTGCTTCGCGAGGTGGCACTCATCGCCGCCGAGGACACGCGCCACTCCTCGCGGCTACTGGCGCACTTCGGTATCCAGACGCCGCTGGCCGCTTGTCATGAGCATAACGAGCGCAACGAAGGGGGGCGGTTCATCGAGCGTCTCCAGGCAGGGGATGACGTGGCGCTGATCTCCGATGCCGGCACGCCCTTGATCTCCGATCCTGGCTACCATCTAGTGCGTCAGGCCCGGGCGGCAGGAGTGGCTGTCGTCCCGGTGCCGGGGGCCTGCGCGCTGATAGCCGCTCTCTCGGCGGCGGGTTTGCCGTCGGACCGTTTCATCTTCGAGGGGTTTCTTCCCGCCAAGGCGGCTGCGCGACGTTCACGTCTCGAGGCGCTGAAGGAGGAGCCGCGTACGCTGATCTTCTATGAAGCCCCACATCGCATACTCGAGTCGCTGGGAGATTTCGAGGATGTGTTCGGTGGTGAGCGCATGGCGGTGCTTGGGCGCGAGCTGACGAAGACCTTCGAGACCTTGAAGGGATTGCCGTTGGCGGCTTTACGCGCTTGGGTCGAGGCGGACAGCAACCAGCAGCGAGGCGAATGTGTGCTGCTGGTGGAAGGGTGGGAGGCGCCGCAAGGCGAGAGCGCGGTGAGTGCCGAAGCGCTGCGGGTGCTCGATCTGTTATTGGCAGAAATGCCGCTCAAGCGCGCTGCTGCCGTCGCGGCCGACATCACTGGAGTGCGCAAGAATCTGCTGTATCAGGCGGCGCTAGAGCGTAAGTAGCAAGGCGCCCTGCCGGCGTTTCGCTTGCGGCATGGTGCGCGCGACGGTACTCTGGCGGCCGGAGAGTCGATCGGACAGCCGCTGTCTCTTTTTGTTCCGGCAAGAAGGGAGGGAGGAAAGTCCGGGCTCCATAGGGCAAAGTGCCAGGTAACGCCTGGGAGGCGTGAGCCTACGGAAAGTGCCACAGAAAATAACCGCCTAAGCGCTTCGGCGCCGGTAAGGGTGAAAAGGTGCGGTAAGAGCGCACCGCACGGCTGGCAACAGTCCGTGGCTAGGTAAACCCCACTTGGAGCAAGACCAAATAGGGATCCATTGGCGTGGCCCGCGCTGGATCCGGGTAGGTTGCTAGAGGCAGTCAGTGATGGCTGTCGTAGAGGAATGGCTGTCCTCGACAGAACCCGGCTTACAGATCGACTCTCCGTTTCTTCCTTCCGTAATCTCCGTTTTTAATTTCGAAAGATTCTTGCTCTTAACAAAGTACTTTAACTTTGTTGAGTAACTCCTTGCTGCTCCTAAAAAGCCATTCTGGGCCTGTCCGCTTTTCCCCATTTATCCCCACCTGACATCGCTAAATTGCCGCTCCGTAAGGCTTTTTCCCGCTGGGCTCGCCTTGACGGTGGGGCGGCTGCGTTTCTATAGTGCGCACAAGTGGTAGGAAGTGGCAGAAAGTGGGTAAATATGGGCATGGATAGCTAATTCAGGGGAAGCGCAAGCGTGTTTCGCGGAGCTAACGCCATCAGTCTCGACGCCAAAGGCCGGCTAGCCATGCCCAGCCGGTACCGTGACGAGCTGAATTCCCGTGGCGATGGCCAGCTGATCATCACGATCGACGCCGTGGACCGCTGCTTGTGCATATATCCACTACCCGAGTGGGAACTCATCGAGGCAAAACTTCGTGAGTTGCCTTCCCTGCGAGAAGAGGCCCGCCGCCTGCAGCGTCTGTTGATCGGCAACGCGGTCGACCTGGAAATGGATGGCAGCGGTCGAGTGGTCGTGCCGCCGCGTCTGCGTGAATACGCCCGGCTGGACAAGCGCGCGATGTTGGTGGGGCAACTCAACAAGTTTCAACTGTGGAACGAGGACGACTGGAACGCGATTTCTGACGCGGACCTGGCGGCCATCAAGCAACCCGGCGGTCTGCCGGAAGAACTACGTGACCTTATCCTGTGAGCCAGATCAGCAGCCTGCGACATATCACCGTGTTGCTCGACGAAGCCGTCGCGGCGCTGAACGTGCGCGCCGATGGTCGCTATCTGGACGGAACCTTCGGGCGGGGCGGCCATAGCCGGCTACTTCTGCAACAGCTCGGTCCTAATGGCCAGTTGCTAGGATTCGACAAGGACCCATTAGCTATCGCTACGGGACAAGCGCTGGCGGCCGAGGACGGCCGCTTTGTCGTTGTGCAGAGAAGTTTTGCCGAGCTCGGTGATGAAGTCGCGCAACGCGGCTGGACGGGGGGTGTGAGCGGCATTCTGCTTGATCTGGGCGTGTCGTCGCCTCAGCTGGACGACCCCATTCGCGGCTTCAGTTTTCTGAACGACGGCCCCCTGGACATGCGCATGGATCCGAGTCGTGGCGTGAGTGCGGCCGAATGGATTGCCTCGGCCGATGAGGACGAGATCGCACGGGTGTTCAAGGACTACGGTGAAGAGCGTTTCGCCAAACGTATGGCTCGTGCAGTGGTGCAGCGGCGCGCTGAGGCACCCTTCGAGCGAACCGCCGATCTGGCCAAGGTGCTGACCGACGCCAATCCAGCCTGGGAGAAAGGCAAGAACCCGGCAACACGGGCCTTCCAGGGGCTGCGCATTCATATCAACAACGAGCTGGGCGATCTGGAGTGTGGTCTCGACGCAGCGCTGGAAGCGCTGGAAGTGGGCGGTCGCCTGGTCGTCATCAGCTTCCATTCGCTGGAAGATCGCATCGTCAAACAGTTCATGCGTCGGCACGCCAAGGGCGAGGCAGACAAGCTGCCGCGTGACCTGCCAATCATCCCGAAGGCCTTCGAGCCGCGTCTGAAGCTGATCGGCAAGCCGCAATACGCATCCGAAGCGGAAGTGAAAGCCAATCCACGCTCGCGCAGCGCTGTCATGCGTGTCGCGGAGAAAGTGCGATGAGCCGCGTGCTGCGTGCCATGCCCAACGGCAGCCTGCTGATGCTGGTGCTGTTCGTCAGCGTTCTCCTGTCGGCGATCGCGGTTGCCTACTGCGCGCATTGGAACCGTCAGCTGTTGAACGAGCTGTATGGCGAACTCAGCGTGCGTGACAAGGCCCAGGCCGAATGGGGACGACTGATTCTCGAGCAGAGCACCTGGACGGCGCACAGCCGCATCGAGACGCTGGCTACCGAGCAGCTGCGCATGCACATTCCAGCGGCGGCAGACGTCCGATTGGTGAAGCCATGATGAGTCTTCAGGGCGCGCTTTATCCCTGGCGCTTTCGCATCGTTCTCGCGCTGCTGGCGTTGCTGGTGGGCGTGATCGCCTGGCGCATCGTCGATCTGCAGGTCATGGATCAGGGCTTCCTGAAAGGCCAGGGCGACGCGCGCAGCGTTCGCCATATTCCGATTCCCGCGCACCGGGGTCTGATCACCGATCGTAACGGCGAGCCGCTCGCCGTAAGCACGCCTGTGACCACTCTTTGGGGCAACCCCAAGGAACTACAGGCCGCGCGCGCCCGCTGGCCAGAACTCGCCAAGGCGCTCGGGCAGGACGCAGCGGTGCTGAGCGAACGGCTGCAATCGCAAGCCTCGCGCGAATTCATGTACCTGGTGCGCGGCCTGACGCCGGAGCAGGGCCAGGAAATTCTCGACCTGAAGATTCCCGGCGTTTACGCGCAGGAGGAGTTCCGTCGCTTCTATCCGGCAGGCGAAGTGGCAGCGCACGTAGTCGGCTTCACCGACATCGACGATCGCGGTCGTGAAGGCATGGAACTGGCCTATGACGAGTGGCTGGCCGGTGTCCCGGGCAAGCGCCAGGTGCTCAAGGACCGCCGCGGGCGCCTGATCAAGGACGTCCAGGTCACCAAGAACGCCAAGCCCGGCAAGGCCATGGCGCTGTCGATCGACCTGCGCCTGCAGTACCTCGCCCACAGCGAGCTGCGCAACGTCGTGCATGAATACGGTGCCAAGGCGGCAAGCCTGGTGATGGTGGACGTCAAGACTGGCGAGATCCTCGCCATGGCCAACCAGCCGACCTACAACCCGAACAACCGCCGCAACCTGCAGCCGGCGGCGATGCGCAACCGCGCCATGATCGACGTCTTCGAGCCGGGCTCCACGGTCAAGCCGTTCAGCATCGCGGCGGCACTGGCGACCGGCAAGTACCAGCCCGATTCGGTGGTCAACACGCTGCCGGGCTGGATGCGCATCGGCCGCTACACCATCCGCGACGTGTCCCGCGGCGGCATGCTGTCGCTGACCGGAATCCTGATGAAGTCGAGCAACGTCGGCATCAGCAAGATCGCCCTGGATATAGGTGCCGAGCCGGTTTACGCGGTGATGCAGCAGGCCGGCTTCGGCCAGGACACCGGCCTGGGCTTCCCTGGCGAGCGCGTCGGCAACCTGCCCAACCATCGCAAGTGGCGGGATGCGGAAACCGCGTCCCTGGCCTACGGCTATGGCCTTTCCGTGACGGCGGTACAGCTGGCGCACGCCTATGCCGTGTTGGGCAACCAAGGCACCAACGTGCCGCTCTCCTTGTTGCGCCTGGATCGCGCGCAGGACGGCGTGCAAGTCATCGACAAGCAGATTTCCGGCACCGTGCTGCAGATGCTGCGGGCGGTGGTCGAGGAGGAAGGCGGCGGTGGCGCGCGGGCCAAGGTGCCGGGCTACCACGTCGGCGGCAAGAGCGGTACCGCGAAGAAGATCTCCGGTACCGGTGGCTATACCAAGGATGCTTACCGTTCGTTCTTCGCCGGCGTCGCGCCGCTTTCCAACCCGCGAATCGCCGCGGTGGTCGTCGTGGACGAGCCGAGCAAGGGTCAGTACTACGGTGGTCTGGTGGCCGCTCCGGTGTTCGGCAAGGTCATGGCGCGCGCACTGCGCCTGATGAATGTCGCGCCGGACAATCTGCCGCCGCCCGCCGAGCTGCAGACCGCGGAAGCGGCCAAAGGCAAGGGAGGGCGCAGCTGATGCCGATGCCATTGAATCACCTGCTGCCACACGCCGGCAGTGACGTCCTGATCCGCGAGCTGACGCTCGACAGCCGCAAGGTTCGTGGCGGCGACCTGTTCCTGGCGGTGCCGGGGCTGCAGCATGACGGGCGCGATCATGTACAGGACGCCATTGCCCGCGGCGCCGCTGCGGTCGCTTACGAATCCGAAGGGCTGGATCAGGCGCTGACCGGTGCCGCGGTGATGGTGCCGGTGCATCACCTGGCCGGTCAGCTCTCGGCCATAGCCGGGCGCTTCTACGGAGAGCCCAGCCGCAACCTGCGTCTGGTCGGTGTCACCGGAACCAACGGCAAGACCAGCGTCAGCCAGCTGATCGCCCAGGCCCTCGACCGTCTCGGCGAACCCTGCGGGATCATCGGCACCCTGGGCACCGGTTTCTACGGTCAGCTGGAAATGGGGCGGCATACCACGCCGGATGCGATCGGCGTTCAGGCGACCCTTGCTCAGCTGAAGCAGGAAGGCGCGCGCGCCGTGGCGATGGAGGTGTCGTCCCATGGCCTCGATCAGGGCCGCGTCGCCGCGCTGGAGTTCGACGTCGCTGTCTTTACCAACCTGTCGCGCGACCATCTCGATTACCACGGCACCATGGAAGCCTACGGCGCTGCCAAGGCTCGGCTGTTCGGCGTGCCTGGTCTGAGCTGTCGGGTGATCAATCTCGACGATGGCTTCGGCCGTGCGCTAGCCGGTGAGGAGCGCGAATCGCGGCTGATCAGCTACAGCCTGGAAGACGCCTCTGCCTACCTGTACTGCCCCGAGGCGCAGCTCGACGATGACGGCATTCATGCGCGGCTGATCACCCCGCAGGGTGAGCGCTCGCTGCGCAGCCCGCTGCTGGGCCGCTTCAACGTCAGCAACGTGCTCGCCGCCGTTGGCGCCTTGCTCGGTATGGACTACCCGCTGGACGAGATCCTCGCCGTGCTGCCGGAGCTTGAAGGCCCGGCCGGCCGCATGCAGCGTCTGGGCGGCGGCGACCGGCCACTGGTGGTGGTCGATTACGCCCATACCCCCGACGCTCTGGAAAAGGTGCTTACTGCACTACGTCCGCACGCACGTGGTCGCTTGCTCTGCCTGTTCGGCTGCGGTGGTGACCGTGACACCGGCAAGCGCCCACTCATGGCCGAGGTCGCCGAGCGGCTGGCCGATGGGGTTGTGGTTACCGATGACAACCCGCGCAACGAGGCGCCGGAACGCATTCTCGACGATGTCCGCAGTGGCTTCGTCAATCCGGAAGCGGTGACCTTTGTGCAGGGTCGCGCCCAGGCGATTGCCCGGCTCATCGCGGCCGCCAATGCCAGCGATGTGGTAGTGCTCGCTGGCAAGGGCCACGAGGACTATCAGGAAATTCGCGGCGAGCGGCTGCCGTTCTCCGATATCGAGGAAGCCTGTACCGCACTGTCCACCTGGGAGAAGCCCGATGCTTGAAGCCATGCGACTGAGCGAGCTGCAGCTGCCGTTGTCCGGCCGTCTGGTGGGTGCCGATGCCAGCTTCTCTGCGGTCAGCACTGACAGCCGGGCGATCCAGCCGGGGCAGCTGTTCATTGCGCTGACCGGTCCGCGCTTCGATGGTCATGCCTATCTCGCCGAGGTGGCCGCCAAAGGCGCGGTGGCGGCTCTGGTCGCACGCGAAGTCGAGGGCGCGCCGCTGCCGCAGTTGGTTGTCGCCGATACTCGCCTGGCGCTGGGGCGTCTGGGGGCGCTCAACCGTGAGGCCTTCAAGGGGCCAGTCGCCGCCATCACCGGCTCGAGTGGCAAGACCAGCGTCAAGGAAATGCTCGCCAGCATTCTGCGCAGTGCTCACGGGCACGACGCCGTGCTGGCTACGCGCGGCAATCTGAACAACGACCTCGGTGCGCCACTGACGCTGCTGGAACTGAGCGCCGAACACCGCAGCGCGGTCATCGAGCTCGGCGCCTCGCGAGTGGGTGACATCGCTTACACCGTCAGCCTGGTGCGCCCGGATGTCAGCCTGATCACCAACGCCGGAACCGCCCATGTCGGCGAATTCGGCGGCCCGGAAAAGATCGTTCAGGCCAAGGGCGAGATTCTCGACGGCCTGAGCGCAACCGGCACCGCCGTGCTGAATCGTGACGACAAGGCCTACCCGATCTGGGCCGAGCGTGTGGCTGGCAAGCGCATCGTGTCGTTCGGTCTGGACAACCCGCCTGCCGATTTTTCCGCTGGTTCGATCGCCTACGACCAGCGCGGTTGCCCGAATTTCGTACTGACCGGTCCGCTGGGCAACCTGCGCGTGCAGCTCAACCTGCTGGGCCGCCACAACGTGGCCAATGCGCTGGCTGCCGCCGCGGCAGCCCACGCCCTGGGCATCACCGCCGAAGCTGTCGTGGCCGGATTGCAGGGCCTGCAACCCGTCAAGGGGCGTGCCGTGGCGCAGATGCTCGCCAATGGTGTGCGTCTCATCGACGACAGCTACAACGCCAATCCCGCTTCGATCTGCGCCGCGATCGACGTGCTTGCCAGTTTCGCCGGGCGCACCATTCTCGTCCTGGGGGACATGGGTGAGCTGGGCGAGTGGGCCGAGCAGGGGCACCGCGATGTCGGTGCCTACGCAGCGGGCAAGGTCGACACCCTCTATGCCGTTGGGCCACTGATGGCCCATGCGGTCGCCGCTTTCGGGCAGGGTGCCCGGCATTTCCCTGATCAGGCCAGCCTGATCGAAAGCCTGCGTGCCGAGCAGGGCAGCGGCACCACCATTCTGATCAAGGGCTCGCGTAGCGCGGCGATGGACAAAGTCGTCGATGCGCTCGCTGGGCCATCCATGGAGAAACACTGATGCTGCTGCTGCTCGCCGAGTATCTGCAACAGTTCCACAAGGGCTTCGCGGTGTTCCAGTACCTGTCGCTGCGTGGAATCCTCGGCGTCCTCACCGCGCTGGTACTGTCGCTGTGGATGGGCCCGTGGCTGATCCGCACCCTCCAGTTGCGCCAGATCGGCCAGGCGGTGCGTACGGACGGACCGCAGTCGCATCTGTCGAAATCCGGCACGCCCACCATGGGTGGCGCGCTGATCCTCAGTGCCATCGGCATTTCCACGCTACTCTGGGCCGACCTGGCCAACCGCTACGTGTGGGTGGTGCTGGCGGTGACATTGCTGTTCGGCGCCATCGGGTGGGTCGATGACTACCGCAAGGTGATCGAGAAGAACTCGCGCGGGTTGCCAAGCCGCTGGAAGTATTTCTGGCAGTCGGTGTTCGGCCTCGGTGCGGCGATCTTCCTTTATATGACTGCGCAGACGCCGGTTGAAACGACGCTGATCCTGCCGCTGCTGAAGAACATCGAGATCCCGCTGGGCATCGGTTTCGTGATTCTCACCTATTTCGTCATCGTCGGTTCGAGCAATGCGGTCAACCTCACCGACGGCCTCGACGGCCTGGCGATCATGCCGACCGTGATGGTCGGCGGCGGTCTGGGCATCTTCTGTTACCTCTCCGGTAACGTGAATTTCGCCGAGTATCTGCTGATCCCCTACATCCCCGGTTCCGGAGAACTCATTGTCTTCTGCGGCGCGCTGATCGGTGCCGGCCTCGGCTTCCTCTGGTTCAACACCTATCCGGCGCAGGTCTTCATGGGCGACGTCGGCGCGCTGGCCTTGGGCGCAGCGCTGGGCACCATTGCCGTGATCGTCCGCCAGGAAGTGGTGCTGTTCATCATGGGCGGCGTGTTCGTTATGGAAACGCTGTCGGTGATGATCCAGGTCGCCAGCTTCAAGCTCACCGGCAAACGCGTTTTCCGCATGGCGCCGATCCATCACCATTTCGAACTCAAGGGCTGGCCCGAACCCCGGGTGATCGTGCGCTTCTGGATCATTACCGTGATCCTGGTGCTCGTCGGCCTTGCCACCCTGAAACTGAGGTAACCGAGAGTGCTCATCGCTTCCGACCAGTTCCGCATCGTTGTCGGCCTCGGCAAGAGCGGCATGTCCCTGGTTCGCCACCTGGCGCGCCGCGGGCTGCCGTTTGCCGTGGTGGACACTCGTGCGAACCCGCCGGAACTGGCCACGCTGAAGGCCGAGTACCCGGATGTGCAGGTACGCTGCGGCGAACTGGATGTGGATTTCCTCTGTACCGCCAGCGAGCTGCTGGTGAGCCCCGGGCTTGCGGTCAGCACGCCGGCGTTGCAGGAAGCCGCGGCACGGGGCGTCAAGCTGTCGGGGGACATCGAGCTGTTCGCCCGCGAAGCCAAGGCACCCATCGTCGCGATCACCGGCTCCAATGCCAAGAGCACTGTGACCACTTTGGTCGGCGAGATGGCCGCGGCAGCCGGGCGTACCGTGGCGGTCGGCGGCAATCTGGGCACTCCAGCGCTCGATCTGCTTGCCGATGATGTCGATCTCTACGTACTGGAGCTTTCCAGCTTCCAGCTGGAAATCACCGAGCAGCTCAATGCCGAAGTGGCCACCTGCCTGAACATCAGCGAAGACCACATGGACCGCTACAGTGGGCTGCCGGCTTATCACCAGGCCAAGCACCGCATCTTCCGTGGCGCGCGCCAGGTGGTCGTCAATAGGGATGACCGCCTCAGCCGGCCGTTGGTGGGTGAGGATGTGCCGACCTGGACCTTCGGGCTCGGCAAGCCGGACTTCAAGGGCTTCGGGCTGTTCGAGGAAAAAGGCGAGAAGTACCTGGCGTTCCAGTTCGAGGCACTGATGCCGGTGCGCGAACTGAAGATGCGCGGTGCGCATAATCAGTCCAACGCCTTGGCTGCGTTGGCACTCGGGCACGCGGTGGGGCTGCCGTTCGGCCCCATGCTGGATACGCTGCGTCGTTTCACCGGTTTGCCGCACCGTTGCCAGTGGGTCGGTGAGCGTGCCGGTGTCAGCTATTACGACGACTCCAAGGCCACCAACGTCGGTGCTGCGCTGGCAGCGATCGAAGGCCTCGGCGCCGACATCGACGGCAAGCTGGTGCTGATCGCCGGCGGCGACGGCAAGGGCGCCGACTTCTCCGCGCTGCGCGCTCCCGTGGCGCGTTACTGCCGAGCCGTGGTGCTGCTCGGTCGCGACGCCCCGCGTCTGGCCGAGGCGCTGGGCGAAGCGACGGTGCTGATCCGCGTCGCCAGCCTGGAAGAGGCTGTACAGCGCGCCGCCGAATGTGCGGAGTCGGGCGATGCGGTACTGCTTTCGCCGGCCTGCGCCAGCCTGGACATGTTCAAGAACTTCGAGGAGCGCGGTCGTCTCTTCGCCGCTGCGGTGGAGGCGCTCGACTGATGCTCGCCTTCCTGCGCCAAGCCCCTTCGCCCCTGTACGGCCGCCGTGGTGTGGACCTGGACTTCCCCATGCTGGCCGGTTGTCTGGCGCTGCTTGGTCTCGGCCTGGTGATGATCACCTCGGCGTCGTCCGAGGTGGCGGCGGTCAACTCCGGCAATCCGCTGTACCACATGATTCGCCACCTGATCTATGTGGTGCTGGGGCTGGGTGCCGGCGCCGCGATGCTGCTGGTACCGCTTTCGTTCTGGCAGCGGATGGACTGGATGCTGCTCCTGGCTGCCTTCGGGCTGTTGATCTTGGTGCTGCTGCCGGGCATCGGTCGCGAGGTCAATGGTTCCATGCGCTGGATCGGCTTCGGCGCGTTCAACGTGCAGCCTTCGGAGCTGGCCAAGGTATTCGTGGTGATCTACCTGGCTGGTTATCTGGTGCGCCGGCAGGAGGAAGTTCGCGAGAGCCTGTGGGGCTTCGCCAAGCCGTTCCTGGTGCTGCTGCCAATGGCGTTCCTGCTGTTGCTGGAGCCCGACTTCGGGGCGACGGTGGTGATGATGGGCGCTGCGGTGGCCATGCTGTTCCTCGGCGGGGTCGGAATGATCCGCTTCAGCCTGCTGGTGATCGCCGCGGTCGGCGCAGTGGTGGTCCTGGTGCAGACTCAGGAATATCGCCTGCAGCGCCTGATCACCTTTACCGACCCCTGGGCCGACCAGTATGGTGCCGGCTATCAGCTCACCCAGGCGCTGATCGCCTTCGGGCGTGGCGAATGGTTCGGCGTCGGCCTCGGCAACAGCGTACAGAAGCAGTTCTACCTGCCCGAAGCGCACACCGACTTCGTGTTTTCGGTACTTGCCGAAGAGCTGGGCATGATCGGCGCGCTGGCGACCATCGCCCTGTTTGCCTTCGTCGGCGTGCGTGCCCTCTACATCGGACTATGGGCAGAGAAGGCTCGGCAGTTCTTCGCCGCCTATGTCGCCTGGGGTCTGGCGTTCCTCTGGCTCGGTCAGTTCCTGATCAACGTCGGGGTGAATGTCGGCCTGTTGCCGACCAAGGGCCTGACGCTGCCCTTCCTCAGTTACGGCGGCAGCTCGCTGGTGGTGACCTGCGCGAGCATGGCGCTGCTGCTGCGCATCGAGTGGGAAAGCCGCACCGTACTGGGCAGCGAGGACACCGAGTTCGACGAGTCCGACTTTGCCGAGCCCTCGGCCAAGGAGGTCGCTCATGGCCGCTAATGTCCTGATCATGGCCGGCGGTACCGGTGGGCACGTATTCCCTGCATTGGCCTGCGCGCGCGAGTTCCAGGCGCGTGGCTATGCCGTGCATTGGCTCGGCACGCCGCGTGGCATCGAGAACGAACTGGTGCCTGCTGCCGGGCTGCCATTGCATCTGATTCAGGTCAGCGGATTGCGCGGCAAAGGCCTGGCGTCGCTGATCAAGGCTCCGCTGCAGCTGGTCCGCTCGCTGTTCCAGGCGCGCCGCATCATCCGTGAGCTGCGTCCGGTCTGCGTGCTGGGGCTTGGCGGCTACGTCACCGGTCCCGGCGGGCTGGCGGCCAAACTGGCCGGCGTGCCGCTGGTGATCCACGAGCAGAACGCCGTGGCCGGTACCGCCAACCGCAGCCTGGTGCCGTTGGCCAGCCGGGTCTGCGAGGCCTTCCCGGATACCTTCAGTTCCAGCGCCAAGCGCCGGACCACCGGCAACCCGGTGCGGGAGGAACTGTTTCTGGAAACCCCGCGCGACAGCCTGGCTCATCGTCGGCCGCGCATGCTGGTGCTGGGCGGCAGCCTGGGTGCCGAACCGCTGAACAAGCTGTTGCCCGCAGCGCTGGCGCAGGTCCCCGCCGAACTGCGGCCAGAGGTTTTCCATCAAGCCGGCAAACAGCACGCCGAGATCACCGAGCAGCGCTATGCCGAGGCGGGCGTCGAGGCCGAGGTTGCGCCCTTCATCAAGGACATGGCGCGGGCTTACGCCTGGGCCGATCTGGTGATCTGCCGCGCCGGCGCACTCACCGTGTGCGAGCTGGCCGCCGCCGGGCTGCCGTCGTTCCTGGTGCCGTTGCCTCACGCGATCGACGATCACCAAACCCGCAATGCCGAATATTTGGCGAAGGAGGGTGCTGCCGTCCTTCTGCCACAAGCCAAGACTGACGCGGCCGCGCTCGCCGCTCAGCTGACCGAGGTAATGATGCAGCCGGAAAAACTCAAGGCCATGGGGGCCACCGCGCGCCGCCTGGCCCGGCCCGACGCCACCCGCAGCGTGGTCGATATCTGCCTGGAGGTGGCCCATGGCTAAGTCGCCCGCTGCGGTGAAAGCCGAAGTACGCCGCATGCGGCGCATCCGCCGCATTCATTTCGTTGGCATCGGCGGGGTCGGCATGTGCGGCATCGCCGAAGTGCTGCTCAACCTCGGCTACGAGGTGTCCGGCTCGGACCTCAAGGAGTCGGCCAGTACCGAGCGTCTGCAGAGCTTCGGCGCACAGATCTTCATCGGCCACCAGGCCGGCAATGTCGCCGGTGCCGACGTGCTGGTGGTGTCCAGCGCGATCAATTCGGCCAATCCGGAAGTGGCCCTGGCCCTGGAACAGCGCATCCCGGTGGTGCCGCGGGCCGAGATGCTCGCCGAGTTGATGCGCTACCGGCATGGCATCGCCGTCGCCGGAACCCATGGCAAGACCACCACCACCAGCTTGCTGGCTTCGGTGTTCGCGGCAGGTGGGCTCGATCCGACCTTCGTCATCGGTGGCCGTCTGACCGCGGCTGGTACCAATGCGCAGCTGGGCAGCAGCCGTTACCTGATCGCCGAAGCGGACGAAAGCGACGCCAGCTTCCTCCACCTGCAGCCGATGGTGGCGGTGGTGACCAACATCGACGCCGACCACATGAGCACCTATGGCGGCGACTTCGGCAAGCTGAAGAAGACCTTCGTCGAGTTCCTGCACAACCTGCCGTTCTACGGCCTGGCGGTGCTCTGCGTCGACGATCCGGTGGTGCGCGAGATCATTCCGCAGATCGGCCGTCCGACTACCACCTACGGTTTCAGTGAAGACGCCGACGTGCGTGCCATCAACGTTCGTCAGGAAGGCATGCGCACCTATTTCACCGTGCTGCGCGACGGCTGCGAACCGCTGGACGTCTCGGTGCACATGCCCGGCAACCACAACGTGCTCAATGCCCTGGCCACCATCGCCATCGCCACCGACGAGGGCATCGATGACGAAGCCATAGTCCAGGGCCTGGCCGAGTTCGCCGGCGTCGGCCGCCGTTTCCAGGTCTACGGCAATCTGCCGGTGGACGGCGGCAGCGTGATGCTGGTGGACGACTACGGGCACCACCCGCGGGAGGTCGCCGCGGTGATCAAGGCGGTACGTGGCGGCTGGCCGGAGCGGCGCCTGGTTATGGTCTACCAGCCACACCGCTACAGCCGTACCCGGGACCTCTACGACGACTTCGTGCAGGTGCTCGGCGAATCCAACGTGCTGCTGCTGATGGAAGTCTACCCGGCCGGTGAAGAGCCCATCCCTGGTGCCGACAGTCGCCAGCTGTGCCACAGCATCCGCCAGCGCGGTCAGCTCGACCCCATCTACGTCGAGCGTGGCGTCGATCTGGCGCCGCTGGTCAAGCCGCTGCTGCGTGCCGGTGACATCCTGCTCTGCCAGGGCGCCGGCGATATCGGCGGGCTGGCTCCGCAACTTCTCAAGAGTCCCCTGTTCGGTGGCGATGACGCCGCAAGGAAAACCAAATGATGGCTTTGCAATCGACGCGCGACCCCAAGGAATTCGGCCGCGTCGCCGTGCTCTTCGGCGGCAGGAGCGCCGAGCGCGAGGTCTCCCTCAAGTCCGGCGCTGCCGTGCTCGCCGCGTTGCAGGCGGCGGGTGTGGATGCCTTCGGTATCGATGCCGGTGATGGCCTGCTGCAGCGCCTGAGCAGCGAGCGGATCGACCGTGCCTTTATCGTCCTGCACGGCCGCGGTGGCGAAGACGGCAGCATGCAGGGGCTGCTGGAGTGTGCCGGCATTCCTTACACCGGCAGCGGCATCCTCGCTTCGGCGCTGGCCATGGACAAGCTGCGCACCAAGCAGGTCTGGCAGAGCCTCGGCCTGCCAACGCCGCGGCACGCGGTGCTGGCCAGCGAAGTCGACTGCCAGGCCGCGGCCCAGACGCTGGGCTTTCCGCTGATCGTCAAGCCGGCGCACGAGGGATCGAGCATCGGTATGGCCAAGGTTGGCGATGTCGCCGAGCTGATCGCCGCCTGGCGCGCAGCGAGCGCCTATGACGCGCAGGTGCTTGTTGAACAGTGGATCCAGGGCCCCGAGTTCACCGTGGCGGTGCTGCACGGTGAGGTCCTGCCGCCGATTGGCCTGGGCACGCCGCATACCTTTTACGACTACGACGCCAAGTACCTGGCCTCCGATACCCAGTACCGCATCCCCTGCGGGCTGGACGCGGCCCGCGAAGAAGCACTCAAGGTGCTCTCGGCGCGTGCCTGCGAGGCGGTGGGTATTCGCGGTTGGGCGCGGGTGGACGTGATGCAGGATGCCGAGGGCAACTTCTGGCTGCTGGAAGTGAACACCGTGCCCGGCATGACCGATCACAGCCTGGTGCCGATGGCGGCGCGTGCCGCCGGGCTGGATTTCCAGCAGCTGGTGCTGAGCATTCTCGACGACAGCCTCGAGGCAGGGAACTGAGCCATGATCACCACGCTGCGTCATTCGCAACCCGGCAACGGACGTGCCTCGCGCAAGCCCGTGCAACGGGGTGCGAGCCGCCTGGTGACGCCGCAGCCGCTGTCGCAGCGCCTGCCCAGGCCCAGCCTTGCCGGTCTGAAGCGTTTCGTCTGGCCAGTGCTGCTGGTCGGCCTGGCGGTCGGGCTGTACGAACTGGGCGAGCGCCTGCTGCCCTATGCCGACCGGCCGATCGCCAAGGTCAGCGTCCAGGGCGAGCTGGGTTACGTAAGCCGCGAGGCGGTTCAGCAGCGCATCGCGCCTTTCGTCGAGCAGAGCTTCTTCAAGGTTGATCTGAACGGCATGCGCCACCAACTCGAACAGATGCCATGGATTGCCCATGTCGAGGTTCGCCGCGTCTGGCCGGATCAGGTGATGGTGCGTCTGGATGAGCAATTGCCGATTGCCCGTTGGGGGGGCGAAGCATTGCTTAACAATAAAGGCCAGGCTTTCTCGCCGGATGACCTGAGCCGATATGAACACTTGCCACATTTGTATGGTCCGAAGCGGGCCCAACAGCGGGTCATGCAGCAATACCAGATGCTCAGCCAGATGCTGCGCCCGCTGGGGTTCTCCATTTCCCGTCTCGAGCTGCGTGAACGTGGAAGCTGGTTCCTGACCACCAACCAGGGCATCGAGTTGTTGCTGGGGCGGGACCAGGTAGTAGAAAAAATGCGTCGCTTCACTGCCATTTATCAAAAGGCACTGGAGCAGGAAAGCGAGAAAATCGCACGGATCGATCTGCGCTATGCGAACGGCCTGGCAGTCGCCTGGCATGAGCCGATCCCGACTGCGACGGATACGACCGTCGCTGCGAAGAATTGAGGAATGAAACACATGTCGAGCGTGCAAAGCGGCAAGATGATCGTCGGCCTAGACATCGGCACCTCCAAGGTGGTGGCGCTGGTGGGCGAGGTGACCGCCGATGGTGAACTGGAAATCGTGGGCATCGGTACCCATCCTTCGCGCGGCCTGAAGAAGGGCGTGGTGGTGAACATCGAATCCACCGTGCAGTCGATCCAGCGCGCCATCGAAGAAGCCCAGCTGATGGCTGGCTGCCGCATCCATTCAGCCTTCGTCGGTCTGGCCGGTAACCACATCCGCAGCCTGAATTCCCACGGCATCGTGGCCATCCGCGACCGCGAAGTGAGTACCGCCGATCTGGAGCGTGTGCTCGACGCGGCGCAGGCGGTTGCCATTCCTGCCGATCAGCGCGTGCTGCACACCCTGCCGCAGGACTACGTGATCGACAACCAGGAGGGCGTGCGTGAACCGCTGGGCATGTCCGGCGTGCGTCTGGAGGCCAAGGTGCACGTAGTCACCTGTGCGGTGAACGCTGCGCAGAATGTCGAGAAGTGCGTGCGCCGCTGCGGTCTGGAAGTGGACGACATCATTCTCGAGCAGCTGGCGTCGGCGCACGCCGTGCTGACCGATGACGAGAAGGAGCTGGGCGTCTGCCTGGTGGATATCGGTGGGGGCACCACCGACATCTGCATCTTCACCGAGGGCGCGATCCGCCATACGGCCGTGATCCCGATCGCCGGCGACCAGGTCACCAACGACATCGCGATGGCCCTGCGTACGCCGACCCAGTATGCCGAGGAGATCAAGATTCGTTATGCTTGCGCGCTGGCCAAGCTGGCTGGCGCGGGCGAGACCATCAAGGTCCCCAGCGTTGGCGATCGCCCTCCGCGTGAACTGTCCCGGCAGGCCCTGGCAGAGGTGGTAGAGCCGCGTTACGACGAGCTCTTCACCCTGATCCAGGCCGAGCTGCGGCGCAGCGGTTACGAGGATCTGGTCCCGGCCGGGATCGTTCTCACCGGCGGTACAGCGAAGATGGAAGGAGCCGTCGACCTGGCCGAGGAAATCTTTCACATGCCGGTGCGCCTTGGCGTGCCGCACAGCGTCAAGGGACTGGCCGACGTAGTACGCAATCCAATCTATTCGACGGGCGTGGGCCTGCTGCTGTACGGACTGCACAAGCAGGCCGACGGCGTTCCCGTGCCTGGACTCGGCAACTTTGCCGACGAATCAAAGGCGTCTGTTCTGGATCGGCTCAAGGGCTGGATCCAGGGCAATTTTTAAGCAGTGCGCTGTAAAACCAAAACTAGAAAGCTGGAAGGAGAGAGGGAAATGTTCGAACTCGTAGATCATACCCCGCAAAGTGCAGTCATCAAGGTCATCGGCGTTGGTGGCGGCGGCGGCAATGCCGTGAACCACATGGTTCGCAACAACGTTGAAGGCGTCGAATTCATCTGCGCCAACACCGATGCGCAGGCGCTGAAAAAGGTCGAGGCGCGTACCGTGCTGCAGCTCGGCTCGGCCATCACCAAAGGCCTGGGCGCCGGCACCAATCCGGACATCGGCCGTCAGGCTGCGATGGAAGACCGCGAGCGCATCGCCGAAGTGCTGGAAGGCGCTGACATGGTGTTCATCACCACTGGCATGGGTGGCGGTACCGGTACCGGTGCCGCACCGATCATCGCTTCGGTCGCCAAGGAAATGGGCATCCTGACCGTCGCCGTGGTCACTCGGCCGTTCCCCTTCGAAGGCCGCCGCCGCATGCAGGTTGCCGACGAGGGTATCCGCGCACTGTCCGAATGTGTCGACTCGCTGATCACCATTCCCAACGAGAAGTTGCTGACCATCCTCGGCAAGGACGCGAGCCTGCTGGCCGCCTTTGCCAAGGCTGACGACGTGCTGACCGGCGCGGTGCGCGGCATCTCCGACATCATGCAGCGTCCGGGCCTGATGAACGTCGACTTCGCCGACGTGAAGACTGTCATGGGCGAAATGGGCATGGCCATGATGGGCACCGGTTGCTCCACCGGCCCGAACCGCGCGCGTGAAGCGACCGAAGCGGCCATTCGCAACCCGCTGCTGGAAGACGTCAACCTGCAGGGTGCACGCGGCATTCTGGTCAACATCACCGCCGGTCTGGACCTGTCGCTCGGCGAGTACGCCGCCGTGGGCGAGATCATCGAGGCCTTCGCTTCCGATGAAGCTACTGTCAAGGTTGGTGCCGTGATCGATCCGGACATGGCTGACGAGCTGCATGTCACCGTGGTCGCCACCGGCCTGGGTCCGCGCAACGAGAAGCCGGTCAAGGTCATCGACAATACCGTGCAGACCGTCGCCGCTGCCGCTCCGGCCCCGCGCCAGCAGGAGCAGGCTGCCGTGAACTACCGCGATCTGGAGCGCCCGACCGTCATGCGCAACCAGGCCCATGCAGCGGCCACCGCTGCCAAGCTGAATCCGCAGGAGGATCTGGATTATCTGGATATTCCGGCGTTCCTGCGTCGTCAGGCCGATTGATTGAAGTTATCAGGAGTATTGGTGTGATTGGTGTTCAGCAAAGTTGGCATCTGCTATTATCGCCGCCAATTGTTGAAAACTATTCGCAACTAGTGCTACAGCGAAGCAAAAGGCCATGATCAGACAACGCACCCTGAAGAACATCATTCGCGCCACCGGCGTCGGCTTGCATTCGGGAGAGAAGGTTTATCTCACCCTGAAACCGGCACCGGTGGACACCGGGATCGTGTTCTGTCGCACCGACCTCAACCCGCCTGTGGAGATTCCCGCGCGGGCCGAGAATGTTGGCGAAACCACCATGTCCACGACGCTGGTCAACGGTGACGTCAAGGTCGACACTGTGGAGCATCTGCTTTCGGCAATGGCCGGCCTGGGGATCGACAACGCCTACGTCGAACTCTCCGCGTCGGAAGTGCCGATCATGGACGGCAGCGCTGGGCCTTTCGTATTCCTGATTCAATCCGCCGGCCTGCAGGAGCAGGACGCCCACAAGAAGTTCATCCGCATCAAGCGTGAAGTGACGGTCGAGGAGGGCGACAAGCGCGCGACCTTCCTGCCTTTCGACGGCTTCAAGGTGAGCTTCGAGATCGATTTCGATCACCCGGTTTTCAAGGGTCGCACCCAGACTGCCAGTGTGGACTTCTCGAGCACTTCCTTCGTCAAGGAAGTCAGCCGTGCACGTACCTTCGGGTTCATGCGCGACATCGAGTTCCTCCGCTCGCACAACCTGGCGCTCGGCGGCAGTGTTGAGAACGCCATCGTGGTGGACGAAACCAGTGTGCTCAACGAAGACGGCCTGCGTTACGAGGACGAATTCGTGAAGCACAAGATTCTCGATGCCATCGGTGATCTGTACTTGCTGGGCACCAGTCTGATCGGCGAATTCCGCGGCTATAAATCCGGCCACGCGTTGAACAACCGTTTGCTACGCACCCTGATGGCACAGAAGGATGCGTGGGAACTGGTGACCTTCGATGACCCGCAGACCGCACCGATCTCCTACATGCGTCCGGTGGCAGCCGGCTAAGCTGTACCTCTCTTCCTAGATTTAAGGCCACCCTCGGGTGGCCTTTTTTTTTTCGTGGCAGAGCCGCTGATTCCGGATCAGTTCATGCCGTCCAGCAGGCCGGCCAGGTCATCGGCGTGCTCTTCTTCCTGCGCCAGGATGTCTTCGAAGATGCGCCGGGTGGTGGGGTCTTTGTCGCCGATGTACTGGACGATCTCGCGATAGCTGTCGATGGCGATGCGTTCGGCCACCAGGTTCTCGAAGACCATGTCGCGCAGTCCGTTGCCCTCGGCGTACTGCGCATGGGCGCGTTCGGTGAGGCTGTCGGGGTTGAAGTCGGGCTCGCCACCCAGCTGAACGATTCGCTCGGCCAGGCGATCGGCGTGTTCCTGCTCCTCATTGGCGTGCTCGAGGAACTCGGCGGCGGCGACGCTGGATTTCAGCCCGGTCGCCATGTAGTAGTGACGCTTGTAGCGCAGGTAGCAGACCAGCTCGGTGGCCAGCGCCTCGTTCAGCAGGTTGATCACCACCTCGCGGTCGGCGGAATAGCTCTCGGTGACCGCGCCGTTCTCGACGTGTTGACGGGCCCGCTCGCGCAGGCTCTGCTTGTCGCTCAGTTGTACGTAACTCATCGCCATCTCCTGGTCTGTGCACCGCTGTGCAGTGCTTCACGGTTCGCCAATTGAGATCGGGATGCTGGCGAAAAGTTTAGCCTGCGACCTGTTCCGGCGGCGGAGCCTCAGGTTCGGAGCGGCCAGGGTCAGGCTCGTCGATGGGCACCGGGCGGCCCGGGTCCTCGCGCTTGGGATTGCTTGGCGGCGGCTCGGGCGGCTGTTGGCTGGTCAGGATTGGCAGCATCAGCTGAGCGCCTTCAGCAGCTCGTCCTTGCGCATCTTCGAGCGGCCGCGAATGTCCCGCTCACGGGCCTTTTCCATCAGCTGGTCGCGGGTCATGTCGGCAAGGCTTGTGCTGGACGAGCCGGAGCTGCGGGCCGAGCCCTTGTTGGGTGACTTGCCCTTGCGCGCATCCGCGGCGCGATGGGCCGAGTCCTTGCGATCGGCACTCTTGGCCGTTTCGCTCTTGCCCTTGCCGGAACCGCCCTTGCGTTCGCCGCCACCGGACTGCTTGTTGACGGTCGCCCAGGCACGTGCTTCGGCCTCTTTCTCCGAGACGCCACGCTTCTCGTAGCTTTCCTCGATATGTTCGGCCTTGCGCTGTTTCTTGTCGGTGTACTTGGATTTGTCTCCACGGGGCATGGTGAAACCTCCTCTGGCATCTACCACTGTGCTTGGACGTGAATGCGACCCTCAGCGACGCAGGTTGCGCTGGTTTTCCTCGAGCTGCTTGCAGGTCAGGAAACCCTGGCCATCCACCCGGCCGGCACTGTCGAAACTGACGTAATAGGGCTGCTGCTTGCCGTCCCGGTTGAGGATGTAGTCGTGACACAGGCCCGGTACCACGGTGCGTGCCGTAGCCCGGGACGGCTCACCGCCGATGCTGAGCACGCGTGCCTGCGTCATGCCGGTTTCCACGTCCCGTACCAGCGGCTCGTCGCGATAGGTGATTCGGTCGACGGGGTTCTGCACGTTGCCGGAGCAGCCGATCAACAGAGCCAGCGGAGCGATGAAAAAAAGGGTGCGCTTGAACATGTGAGATCCTCATGCCGGACGGTCATGCTTTTATGGCCATCAGGCGGCTCGCAAGGTTCAACGTGGCAAAGCGCCGGCGGCTCGGCGGTCGTCTGGAGTGACACGCCAGATGACATCACCCACGTCATCGGCAACCAGCAGCGCGCCGTGCCGGTCCACCGCGACGCCGACGGGCCGGCCCATGGCTTCGCCCGCAGCATTGACGAAGCCGCTCAGCACGTCTTCCGTCTGCCCGGCCGGCTTGCCATCGCGAAAGGGAATGAACACCACCTTGTAGCCGCTACGGGGCCTGCGGTTCCATGAACCGTGCTGCCCTACGAACGCGCCGTGGAGGTAGCGTGACGGCAGCAGCCTGCCCTCGTAGAAGGCGAGTCCGAGGGAAGCGGTATGCGCGCCCAGTGCGTAGTCCGGGACGAGGGCGCGCTCGACCAGATCCGGTCGCTGCGGTTTGACCCGAATATCGACATGCTGGCCGAAGTAGCTGTAGGGCCAGCCATAGAAGCCGCCGTCCCGGACCGAGGTCATGTAGTCCGGTACCAGGTCACTGCCGATCTCGTCGCGCTCGTTGACGGTGGTCCAGAGGTCGCCTGTATCAGGGTGCCAGGCCAGGCCGTTGGGGTTGCGCAGGCCGGAGGCGAACACCCGCAGCGTGCCGGCCTGCGGATCGACCTCCAGTATCGCGGCGCGGTTGACCTCGGCGGCCATGCCGTTCTCCGCCACGTTGCTGTTGGAGCCGCTGGTAACGTATAGCCGCGAGCCATCCCGGCTGGCGATGACGTTCTTGGTCCAGTGATGGTTGATCGGCCCCGCCGGCAGGTCCACTACCTTTTGCGCGGGCGCTGTGATGCGGTGAGCACCCTGTTCGTAGGGGTAGCGCAGCAGGGCATCGGTGTTGGCCACATAGAAGCTGTCGCCGATCAGCGCCATGCCAAACGGCGAATTTAGGTTTTCGAGAAAGGTGGTGCGCACTTCCGGCACGCCGTCACCGTCGCCGTCTCGCAGCAGGGTGATGCGATTGGCGCTTGGCCCGCCCGAGCCTGCACGCGCCATGAGCTTCTTCGCGATCCAACCGCGCAGGCCCTGGTTCTCCTGCTTCGGCGGGGCGTCGCTTTCGGCCACCAGTACATCCCCATTGGGAAGCACATACAGCCAGCGTGGATGGTCCAGGTCCGTGGCGAATGCCTCGACGCGCAGACCGGGCGCGGCCTGCGGCTTGGCGCCGGGTGGCCAGCCTCTGGCCGGGGCGATATGAACCGTGGGCAGCAGCGTCTTGTTCGGCGCGGGCAGGGCAGGTGTCGGGCCATAACCGCTTTCCACCGGCAGCTTGGCGGTTTCGCTGCAGCCGCCAAGGGCAAGCAGCGCGGCGAGAAGCAGCGTGACGATCCGTGTATGGCACAGCATGGAATGACCCTCGGATGGTTCGATCAGGGCGCGCGATTGGCCTCGCGCCGCTTGCGTGCTGCGCGCAGCGCCGTGTGACGCTCCAACCGCGGCATCAGCACGAAGATGGCCAGGGCCAGCAGCGTACTCAGGACAGCGGTGGCTTCATGCCCCAGGCCAACGGCCACTCCGATGGCTGCGGTAAGCCAGATTCCGGCAGCAGTGGTCAGGCCCTTCACATTCTCCACCGAGCTGCCCTTCAGAATAGTCCCTGCGCCAAGAAAGCCGATGCCGGTGACCAGGCCCTGGATCACCCGGGAAATGTCCTCGAGGCTCATGCCGGCCTGCACCGGCACCAGTACCAGCAGCGCCGCGCCAAGGGCCACCAGCATATGCGTGCGCAATCCGGCGGCCTTGCGTTTGCGCTCGCGCTCATAGCCCAGCAGGCCGCCGAGAATCGTTGCGATCAGCAAGCGGCTGCTGACCCGCGTCGCATCCTCCAGGTCGGTGATATCGGAAAACTCCGCGGTCACGGTACTGGAGATGATCGCCCACCATTCCATGTCCTTCTCCATGCCTGGCTGGTCCAGATATGGAGTCGCGGCAGCGGCCGGGGGTTCGCTACTCCGTGACTCGGAAGCGCAGCATGCCGATCATCTGCCCGGCTTCGGTGACGACGCGAACGCGCCAGCGCCCCGCGGGCTGCGCAGGGAAGTTGCGCTTGTGCGTCCAGGCCCGGTAACCGGCTTCGCGACCGCCGCTGATGTCCAGCGCGATACGATCGACGCGCCGCCCGTTATGCGTCCACTCGTGGTAGATGCGCTCTTTCAGCCCGCGCGGTGCGTTGATCGCGGTATAGGCGTACAGCCCGTTGGCCTGCAGCTCGGCGCTGCTCAGCTCGCGCAGCCCTCTGCCGGGTTTGCGCTGACGGTCGTCGAGGCTCATGGTCACGGCGACATCCGTCAGCCAGAGCGTCGCCGGCGGAACCCAGGTCCGTCCCCACCAGCCGGCGGCACCCAGTGCCACCGCCAGCAGCAGGACGCCCGGTATGGTGCGCCAGCCCAGACGCGGGAACAGGCCGCTGAGGCTGGGCAATGCCAGGAGCACGGCGACGCCCAGGGCGAGTTGGTAGCTTTGCGGGGTGGACAGGTGAAGGATGATCGGCAGGGCCGTGAGCAGTACCGCGAACAAGGTCAGCGCATGGAAGCCCAGATAGACCCAGCGGCGTGGCGCCAGCCACTTGTAGTACAGCGGGTCGATCAGCGAGACGAGTGCCGCCAGCCCCAGTAGCCCGGTGAACAGCGCCTGGCCGCTGTTCCAGGTGGTGGTTATGGCAAAGAACGGAATGATGAAGAACAGGCTTTCCTGATGAACCATCTGCGTGGCATAGCGCAGCAGCGGTTGCGGCACTTGCCAGCCGAACCAGCGCTGCAGGCTTCTGCGCAGGCTGGATTCGAGCACCAGCCAGAGCCAGCTGACCAGCATGACCAGCGCGACCACCTTGGCCAGCCCGGCGTGGCGTTCCACCAGCACGAAACTGGCGACGCCGGAGACGAATCCGAACAGCGCAACGGTGCCGGGGTAGCGACGGATCAGATTGCTGCCCAGCTCGAACAGGCGCGACAGCAGGGGCTTGAGTTGCATGTTGAGGCGGTCCGGCTACGGGCAGTGGTACTGCCTACGAGTATCGAGCAGTGAGCGACAGAAGCAAGGCTGCCGTGCACTCGGCATCGGCGGTGACGTGATGCCTGCCGGCTCGCCTGGAGCTTCCGTGTGGGGCACCAGGCGAATGGGCGGCGCTCAGTGGTCGGCCTGCGGAACCTGCTGCGCTACGTCGGTCTGCTCCGGCATCGCGGACGAGTGGTGGCTGGTGATCAGCCACTGCCCGGCATCCGCAAACCACTTGTAGGTGAAGGTGTAACGCGCAGGGACAGTGGCCCCGTCGGCGAAATGGAAGCTGTACAGGCCGGTGTCGAGCGCGCTGTTGCAGTCGATCATGACCATGCGCGAGACGATCTCGCCCTTCGGCTTGAGCGCCAGGAAGTGCTGGAAGTAGTCCAGCTTGGCCTCAGGCGTTTGCCGTGGGGTGTTGGATACCGTTGGGAGAAGCATCGAATCGCGAGCATAGTTTTCCACGACCCGTTGCGGATCGCCCGTCTGCACGTCGGCATTCCAGCGGTCGAACAGGGCGGCGACCTGGGCCTCGTCGATAGGCTGGCAGGCCTGTTCGTTCGCCAGGGTCGCAACAGGGGAAAGGGCAAATAGCAGGGGCAGGGCGTATTTCATCGTGTCACTCGTAACCGGTGGGTGAATTGCGGAGCGGCGCCGCAGCGGTACTGCACGGTGTGCAGGGGATGTGACCTCGTCGCCTTCCGCTTATTCGCGGCCGGTGGTCGATTGCCCGATTGCCGCCTCGACGGCTTCGCGAACGAGGGTGTAGGCGTGCACCTTGTCCGGTGCCAGCCGAACCTGCGGCAGACCAACCGTTTCGCAGAGACGGTCCATGAAATCCTGCTCGGCTTCGGGTTCGTCCAGATTGATCACGCAAACGGGTTGCAGGTCCGTCTTCGTGCACAGGAGGAAATCGAAGCGCGCCGCTGCGATGCGGTTGCTGGCCTGGTACCAATAGGCGCGCCGGGGGATGGCGGTGACTTCGATGACATCGGCGACGCTCACCTTGGGGAGCACCAGGTAGCGCTCGCCGAACGTGCCTTGCAAGTGCTCCAGCAGTTCACGCTCGGCAGAAGCGAACAGAGGCACCTTGAGTCGATAGGGGTATTGCAGCGCCGGGTGGTTGAGTTGGCGATTCTTGATGAAGAACACCAGCACGAAGCAAACGAACGCTACCAGCGTCAATGCCAGCCAGCTCATTGGGTTGCCTCCGTCATCGGTCTTTGATCGAAGCGTTGTTGCTCTGATTGTGAGCCCGGGCCGACTAAATGGTTCGCTCGTTTATCCACTACAGCTGTGAGTGTTGTTGTGGATAACCGCTGGACTTCGGTCGCTAGGCCGTATGGGACTAAGGCGTGGCGGCTCTGGTCAGCTTTTGATCAGTTAGCCTTGGAGCGCCCGGACCAGTCCGCGGGAAGAAATATGTTTGCGCCGGTGGTGCTGCGCAGACGGTTATCCCCGACTACTGTGGACGTGGCTGTGGATAACGTGGGGGAGGCGTGCTGCAGGCCACCAGCGGTGCGGCGTGCAGCACGCAGAGCAAAAATTGATCAGCTGTGTCGGGTCATTGGGGCGCGGTCTTCGCCCAGCGACTGTGGGCGGGCGGCTGCCAGGCTTCAAGCAGGCTGATCAGGCTCTGCGGCTGATCGCTGCGTTGCAGCATCTCGCGGTGCTGCGTGCGGACGAAGCCCTCTTCAACCAGATGATCGAGGAAATGGCTGAGCTTGCTGTAGAAGTGATTGACGTCCAGCAGGCCGAGCGGCTTGGGGTGATAGCCCAGCTGGCCCCACGTCCAGACTTCGAACAGTTCTTCCAGCGTACCCAACCCACCGGGCAGGGCAATGAAGGCGTCCGCCAGCTCCGCCATGCGCGCCTTGCGCGCATGCATGCCGTCGACCACTTCCAATCGGGTGAGGCCGGTGTGGCCGACTTCGGCGTCCTTCAGGCTCTGAGGAATGATGCCAATGACCTCGCCACCGGCGGCCATGGTGGCATCCGCCACCACGCCCATCAGGCCTACGGCGCCGCCCCCGTAGACGAGGCGAATACCGTTGGCGGCCAAGGTGCGACCGAGATCCTGGGCGGCTTGTTCATAAACGGGATTGGTACCGCGGCTGGCGCCGCAGAAAACGCAGATGGAACGCAGGGACATCGGCTACTCCGCTGGTTGGGCTGGCAGCGAAGGTTACGCCGCCACGCCTCACCGGCCAAGGGAGGCAATGTCCCTGGACTGAGCGCCGGCTTATCGCGCTCGCTCAGCACCCGGCGGCAGCCGAGGCGTAATTAGCGAACAGACGCTCGAACAGGCTATGGCTGGACATGATGGGCTCCCTCGTCGTTGATAGCCCCATGCTACGGCCGATGCCGCGGCGCTGCCGTTAGTTTCTGAACATCGCCTCGATAGCGCCGCGCCTATGAGTCGTTGTGTCGTTGTCCCCGAATTGTGTGCGCCACTCTGTGGATAACCTTGGGAAGACTGCCCGCAAGCGAAGCGCCGTGGGGGGTGGCGAACCTTGTATGTTTTTTGTTCAGCTGCCAACCGTGCGGCGGCAGGCCGCATCCCAGAAGGGTTGACGAGCATGCATCGGGATTGCAGCAGTCAGACTGCCGGGGGCAGTGACTGCCCGATTTATCCACGAAAGCTGTGGAAAACTCTGTGAGTTGTTTGGGCAAAGACTTCTGCAGGCAGCCAATGGCGCGGCCGGCCGGGTGTTGCGCGAAATCCGCCCAGGCTCCGCGAATGGGCAAGGGTCATCCCCGGCCCTTATGCCGCGGCATTCATTTCTGGCCGCTTGCTTGTGGGGACGCCGAGGCCTGTTGAACACTCCGGTCCCTGAATCTCATCCAACAAGAATCGCTGAGGGAGTTCGCATATGACTGATGCCATCCGCTTCGAAGACAAGGTCGTGATCGTGACCGGTGCCGGCGGCGGGCTGGGGCGTGCCCACGCCCTGTTGTTCGCCCGCCATGGCGCCAGAGTGGTGGTCAACGACCTGGGTGGCAGCACCCAGGGCGAGGGCGCGAACAGTTCCGCAGCCGACCGGGTGGTGGAGGAGATTCGCCAGGCCGGTGGCCAGGCGGTTGCCAATCATGACTCGGTGACCGACGGCGCGCGCATCGTTCAGCAGGCGCTGGACTCCTACGGGCGCATCGATGTGGTGGTCAACAACGCGGGCATCCTGCGCGACAAGACCTTCCACAAGATGGAAGACGCCGACTGGGACCTGGTCTACCGCGTGCACGTCGAGGGCTCCTACAAGGTGACCCGCGCCGCCTGGCCGCACATGCGTGAACAAGGCTTTGGCCGGGTGATCTTCACTGCCTCGACCTCCGGCATCTACGGCAACTTCGGCCAGTCCAACTACGGTATGGCCAAGCTTGGCCTGTACGGGCTGACACGTACCCTGGCGCTGGAAGGGCGCAAGAACAACGTGCTGGTCAATGCCATCGCCCCCACGGGCGGCACGCGGATGACCGAGGGGCTGATCCCGCCGCAGGTGTTCGAGCAGTTGAAGCCGGAGCTGGTCAGCCCGCTGGTCGTCTACCTGGGAAGCGAGCAATGCCAAGACACCGGCGGGCTGTTCGAAGTGGGCGGCGGCTGGATGGGCAAGGTGCGCTGGGAGCGCAGTCTCGGCGTGGGCTTCGACCCCAAGGCCGGGTTCGATGCCGAGGATGTTGCAGCGCAGTGGCAGCAGATCTGCAATTTTGAGAATGCTGCGCATCCGGCCGACAACATCGAGGCGCTGAAGGAGATGATGGCCAACCTGCAGAAGCATGCCGGCTGACACCTCCTGCCGCTTGGCGCTCCGCCGGCATGGCCGGCGGAGCGTTCACACCGGAGCCGGATCCGGCTCCGGTCGCAACAGGCGCAGCGCCTTTTCCCGCGCCTGGGTGAGATTGCGTACGTAGAGCAGATGCCCCTGCAGGCGATGGATGCCGGCACGGCGCAGCTTCAGCCGGACCTGCGCACTGCTGCCACTGAGAATGAGGGTGACGCCCAGGCGGCGGTAATCCACCAGCACGTTCTCCAGCGATGCCAGGGCCGTCATGTCCAGCATTGGCACCGCGCTGATGTCGACGATCACTACCTTGACCTCGGGGTTGAAGCGCCGCAGCGCTCCCAGAGCCTTTTCCGCGGCGCCAAAGAACAGCGGCCCGCGGATCGCATAGGTGGCCACATGCTCGGGCATGTCTTGGAGGATGCGCCGCTGCTCCCGGGAAAGGGCGGTGGTGTCGGTCAGCTCGCTCATGCGCTTGATGAACAACCCGGCCGCCAGCAGCAGCCCGACGCCTACCGCCAACACCATGTCGAACAGCACGGTGAGGATCAGGCAGGTCAGCAGCACCAGCACGTCGCTGCGCGGGGCGATGCGCAACACGTGCATCACGTGCGGTGCTTCGCTCATGTTCCAGGCCACCATCACCAGCAACGCCGCCAGTGCTGCCATTGGCAGATAGCTGAACAGCGGCGCCAGCCAGAGAATTGCGACCAGCACCACGCCGGCGTGGATCATCGAGGCCAGTGGCGAAAACGCGCCGGCCCTGACATTGGTCGCGCTGCGGGCGATGGCGGCGGTCGCGGTGATGCCACCGAACAGTGGCGCGACCAGATTGCCCAGCCCCTGGCCGATCAGCTCGCCGTTGGGCTCGTGGCTGCTGCCGGTCATGCCATCGGCGACGACGGCGCAGAGCAGCGATTCGATGGCGCCGAGCATGGCAATGGCGAACGCCGGTGCCAGCAGCTGGCGGAACAGTTCGTAGCTCAGCTCTAGCGGCTGGCCGTCCGGACCGGGCAACAGCCACGGCCAGGCAAAATCCGGCAGGAACGGCGGAATGCCCGGGTGCGTGACGCCATCCAGGGTGTAGCTGAAGCGTTCACCAAGGGTTGCGACCGACAGCCCTGAAGACTCCAGCAGGGCCCCTGCTGCCGCCCCGACCGTCAGCGCTACCAGATGTCCCGGGATCTTGGGCACCCAGCGTGGCCAGACGATCAGCACGGTGAGGCAGATCACTGCCACCAGGGCGTCACCCAGATGCGCGCTGGGCAACGAGCGCAACAGCAGGCCGACCTGCTCGACATAGTGCTGCGGTTGCTCGGAGAGGGTCAGGCCGAACAGGTCCTTGATCTGCAAGGTGGCGATGACGATGCCGATGCCTGCCGTAAAACCGAGGGTCACGGGGTAGGGGATAAAGGCAATCAGGCGGCCGGCGCGCAGCAGGCCGAGGGTGATCAGGATCAGGCCGGCGAGCATGGTGCACAGCAGCAGTCCGCCCAGGCCGAACTGCTGGGTGATCGGCAACAGAATCACCACGAACGCCGCCGTCGGCCCGGAAACGTTGAAGCGTGAGCCCCCGGTCAGGGCGATCAGCGGAGCCGCCACGAGTACCGTGTACAACCCGTGCTGGGGCGCCACGCCGACCGCGATGGCCAGTGCCATGGCCAGGGGGATGGCGATGATGCCAACGGTCAATCCGGCGCTGATGTCGCCGCGCAATGCGCGGGCTCCGTAACCCAGGTGCAAGGCCTGCCGCCATGCCGCGAACAGAGGGGGTAACTTCATGCCTGGAACGCTCCTTGTAGGCGAAGGCGCCATTATAGGCGCCAGACACCGCTTGTTATTTGTGCCGAACAATCGCCTGTGATCGCGGCCAGGCGATGTACGACCTTGGTCGCAAGCGGTCCTGGCGCGTTGAGTGAGCCGCCTGCGAGGAGTAAACTGCCGCCCCCGTGAGACCCCGTGGACCGGAGGCGGCATGCGTAAAGACAAGAAGCAGGTGATTGGCGACGAGATCGGGGATGAGTCGATCAAGCTGTTTCTGCAGCCTGAACCGGCTGACGACACCCCACCTTCGTTGCACAAGCTGATCAAGGCCTACCGCGGCCTTCGCATCGATGACTTCGAGCGCTTTCTCGGCTTCTTCGTGGCTGCCGGCTACGATCTCGACGCCAGGAACAGCAAAGGGCAGAGCTTTGTCGATCTGATCGCTGATCAGCGCCAGGCCGCGCCCTATATCGAGCTGATCGAGGCCCGGCGCGGCTGAACTGCGGGTCGCCATTTCGTATCGAACGCATCGGATTCAATCGGCAGCGCGCGTACTGCGAGCCGCGCGCTGTGATCGAACTCGGCAACATGATTCGCAATCGTTTTCCTCGCAGCGTCCACCGTCGAGCACCGGGCCAGGCCCGCTCCGGAGGGATCGCAGCGAGAGGGAGGAGGCCAAAAGCCGACCTTCCGAAGCTGGCAGGCAGCCTGTGGTTGCCTGTTCTCGGGCACATGTTCCCGAGCAGCGGTCCAGGCACATGCTCCGTTCCTGACCGTCTGGCTGGTGGGTTTTACGGGGCCGCGTACTGCGGTCACGACAGTTTAATGCTGTGATTCTGGAGAACGCGTTGATGACGCAACACGATAGCGAAGCAGTGGATATGGTGCTGGTGGGAGCCGGCATCATGAGTGCGACCCTGGCGGTACTGCTCAAGGAACTCGATCCCAATATCAAGCTGGAAATCGTCGAGCTGCAGGAATCCGGAGCCATCGAAAGCTCCAACCCGTGGAACAACGCCGGTACCGGCCACGCGGGCCTTTGCGAGCTGAACTACACCCCTGACAGCAAAGACGGCACGATCGACATCAAGAAGGCCGTGCTGATCAACACCCAGTTCGAAGTCTCGAAGCAGTTCTGGGCCTACCTGGCCGACCGCGAAGGCTTCGGCTCCCCGCGCGATTTCATCAATCCTGTTCCGCACCTGAGCTTCGTGCGCGGCAGCAAGAACATCGACTATCTCAAGCGCCGCTTCGACGCGCTGAAGACGCATCACGCCTTCGCCGACATGGAGTACAGCGAGGATCGCGCGACCCTCGCCGAGTGGATGCCGCTGATGATGCCGGGCCGTGATCCGAGCGAGCCGATCGCCGCGACGCGCGCCATGAACGGCACCGACGTCAACTTCGGTGCGGTGACCAGCCAGCTGCTCGGTTACCTGGCGCGCAGTGGCGGGGTCAAGGTTTCCTACAACCAGAAGGTCACCGGTCTCGACCGTACCGCCAGCGGCTGGAAGGTCGACATCAAGAACACCCGCACCGGTGGCTCGCGTCAGGTGCAAGCCGGATTCGTATTCCTCGGCGCTGGCGGTGCCGCGCTGCCGCTGCTGCAGATGTCCGGCATCGAGGAGGGCAAGGGCTTCGGTGGTTTCCCGGTCAGTGGTCAGTGGCTGCGCTGCGACAACCAGGAAATCGTCAAGCAGCACCAGGCCAAGGTCTACAGCCTGGCCGCGGTGGGCGCGCCGCCGATGTCGGTGCCACACCTCGATACCCGCGTGGTCGATGGCAAGAAGTCTCTGCTGTTCGGCCCCTACGCCGGTTTCACCACCAAGTTCCTCAAGCGCGGTTCGTTCATGGACCTGCCGCTGTCGATTCGCCCGAGCAACATTGGCCCGATGATGGCCGTCGCTCGCGACAACATGGACCTGACCCGCTACCTGATCAAGGAAGTGATGCAGTCCATGGAGGATCGCCTGGCAACGCTGCGCGGCTTCTATCCGGAGGCCAAGGCCGAAGACTGGCGCCTGGAGATTGCCGGTCAGCGCGTGCAGATCATCAAGAAGGATCCGAAGAAGGGTGGCATCCTGCAGTTCGGCACCGAACTGGTCGCAGCGAAGGACGGCACCATCGCCGCGCTGCTCGGCGCATCGCCGGGTGCTTCGGTGACTGTGTCCATCATGCTCGATCTGCTCGAGCGCTGCTTCCCCGAGCAGTACCGCTCGCAGGCCTGGTCGAGCAAGCTGCAGGAAATGTTCCCGGCGCGCGAAGCCGCGCTGCAGAACGACGCGGCAGCCTATCGTGAGATCAGCCAGATGGCGGACAAGCGCCTCGGCCTGACCTACTGATCAGCTGCGCTGAAGCGAAAAAGCCCCGTACCGAACGTACGGGGCTTTTTTGTGCCTCCGGTTTTACCTGCGCATCACGCCGCGCGCAGGCTCTCGGCGGGAAGCGGCTGGCCAATCCAGCTCAGGCGAACTTCCTCCACCTCGACCCAGGCGGCGCCTGCGGGCTTGCAGGCACTGCTGAGCAGCATGCGGCACCGGCCATGTTCATCGAGCAGCGCGAAGTGGCGAGCGGGGCGGCGGCGCAACAGGGAAATCAGCTGTCGCATGATGGTCTGCACTCATGGTGATTGGCGTCTCGTCGTTATCGCAAAGCCCTGTGACAACTGCGTGAAAAGGAACGCGGCAGTGGCGCCGCCGGTCTGAATCGCATCACTGTCGGCGCGTCGTGCCGGTGGGTATACTGCGCCGCATTCATCGCCCCTAACCCTGGAGAAAACAGCATGCTGCAACGCCTGTTGTTCGGTCTTGTCACCGTTCTTGGAATGAGTCTGGTCGGTTGTGCCCACAGCCCGCAGCAGCTCGACCCGAACCCCAAACTCAACGGCACCATCAATCCCGTTGGCCAGGGGCAGCCCGTGGTCGTACGGGTGGTCGATGCGCGCCCATCGCCGACCCTCGGCACCCGTGGCGGCCTGTATCCGGAAACCAGCGCGGTGATCGTGCCGAGTGCCAAGGTCATCCCCAAGCTGCAGGCCCAGACCGAAGCCGCCGTGCGACTGCTCGGTTTCACGCCATCGCCGAACGCCTATAACGCGCCGCAGCTGACGCTGACCTTGGCCGAGCTGAAGTATCAGTCGCCGAAAGAGGGGCTGTACGTCACCGAGGCGAATATCGGCGCAACGCTCAAGATCGAGGTGCAGAACGCCGGCAAGCGCTACAACGGCCGCTATGGTGCATCGTTGAACCAGCGCTTCGGCATGGCGCCAAACGAGCAGACCAACACCAAGCTGGTCAGCGATGTGCTGAGCGATGCGCTGACCCGGGTATTCCGCGACGACAACATCGGCCGCCTGCTGGCCCAGTAAGCCGGACCGCGATACCAAGCACGTGCTGCACCCGAACCCCGCCACGGCTGTCCGTGGCGGGGTTTCTTTTTGCCCCTGCCATAACGACGACGCCCCGCACGAGGCGGGGCGTCGGTGGCGAGCGGGCTGTCAGCGTACGCCGGAGTTGCGCAGGGCTGCCGGGGTGTACTGGTTGGAGTTGGCCTTGTAGTTATAGGTGTAGGGATTCTTCTCTTCGTTCTTCATGCCCATGACCAGGTAGCGGCCGGAAATGAGGTCGTAGAGGGTCTCCATGGAGTACAGCGGAACCTGCACATTGTAGAAGTGCAGGCCGTGGGCTTCGGCCACGCGCCAGAGCTGATTGCGACCGTCGTAATGATCGACCACTGCAGCCTGCCAGGTGTCCTCGTCGATGAAGAAGTGGCGCTTGGCATAGATATGGCGCTCACCCGTCTTCAGGGTCGCTTCCACTTCCCACACGCGGTGCAGCTCGTAGCGAGTCAGATCCTGGTTGATGTGGCCGGGCTTGATGATGTCGCTGTACTTGAGCTGCGGCGAATCCAGGCGATAGGCGTTGTACGGGATGTACAGCTCCTTCTTGCCGATCAGCTTCCAGTCGTAGCGGTCCGGCGCGCCGTTGAACATGTCCAGGTTGTCGGAGGTACGCAGGCCGTCCGCTGCGGTGCCCGGGCCGTCATAGGCGACCTGCGGGGCGCGGCGCACGCGGCGCTGGCCGGCGTTGTAGATCCACGCCATGCGCGGTTCCTTCACCTGGTCCAGGGTTTCGTGCACCAGCAGCACGTTGCCGGCCAGGCGGGAGGGTTCGGTGACCTGCTGCTTGAAATAGAACAGTACGTTGCCATGCTTCTCCGGCTTGTAGTCGGTCAGGGTGTCGGTGTAGACCACCTCGTCGACGAACTTCACCAGGCTGAAGTTGCCGTTCACCTGCGGCGTGGCCTGGGCGACGACGCGACGCGCCGAGCCGCCACGGTAGCGGGTGATGTGGTTCCAGATGACTTCCAGACCGTCCTTGGGAATCGGGAAGGCGATGGCCTTCTCGAAGTTCTCCAGGCCGTTGCCGCCGCGAACCAGCTGGGTCTGCGTGGCGTTGCGGGCCGCCGCGTCGTAGACGTGCTGCGGCATGGCGGCGCTGCGACGGGTCTCGTACACCGGCAGCCGGTAGCTGTCCGGATAACGCTTGAACATGGCGATCTGGCCGGGCGTGAGGTTGGCCTTGTACTGCTCGTAGTTCTGCGCGGTGATAGTGAACTTCGGCTTGTCACCAGCATAGGGATCGCCGACGAAGCCATCGGGCGAAACCGGAGCGGCATCCTGCGCCAGACCGCCGGTCCAGGCGGGAATGGTGCCTGCCGCATTACCAGCCTTCTCGGCGCCGACCGGGGTCAGTTCGCTGCCCAGGCGTGCCGCCTCGGACTGGGATACCGCGGCCATGGCGCTGCTGGCCAGCAGCGAAAGGGTTAACGCTCCGGTTGTGAACATTGTTGTTTTCATTATTTCGTTCCTGTGGTTCTGAATACTGATTCCCCGTGGCGCAGCCGAAGCGGCGCCAAGTGATCGGCGTAGCGATGTGTGCCGGCAGCGGCTCCGGGTGATGCCGTGGATGTCGCTGTCGACCCCCGCACACGCTCTATTTCGCCGTTTCGAGGTATGCCGAGGGTGAAGGTGGGGCCGGTCATAAGTCAAGGCCGACCGGTGAAGATGGCGTCATAATCCGGGGTGATGATGGTGCCGGCGCGCGCCATTTCGTCGGTTTTGCCGGGGAAGGAAGGGCTGCACAGGTAAACTGGGCGGCTGTCCGGCGTCGGCCGGTCGACATGTAATCGAGGAATCCCGATGCTGTTTCATGCGCAGACCGAGCTGATCCTGGCTCCGGCGTTGCTTCTCAATGTACTGGCACTGATATGCGCGCTATGCGGCGGATGGCTGCTGGCGGCGACCCAGTGGCGGGCCGCACGGGCCGGTTCGCGCGGTCAGGCCGCGGTCGGTTCGTCGGTGCTGCTGGCTCGCGCAGCTGCAACCGCGCGGGTCAACCTGGCCTTCTACCGTTTCGGTGCAGGCGGGCTGGCGCTCGCCCTCGGCCTGTCCATGGCCTCGCGGATGCTCTGAGCGGACTGCTCAGGGCTCCAACCCAGCCAGCAGGCGGTACTGGTTGCGCACCGGGGTCGCATACTGCTGGATCAGGTACGGCTGCTGCACGCTCGGGCAGGCAGCCAGACGTTTGCTCCATTCGGCTTCGGCTCGCTCGATTTCCTCGCGGCTGAACAGTTCGGCGGCACTGGGCACCTTGATTTCCGGGTCCTGCTCATCCCATAGCCGGTAGGCCAGGTAGTGCACCGGAAACAGCCGGTAGCTGCCGAGAATCTGCCGATCCACCGCTATGGCCATCTGCTTGGCGTCGTCCGGCACGCTTTCCATCGGCGAGCCGAAGGCAATGTGTACGCGGCCTTTATAGCCGGTGATACCCAACGCGATGCTGGTGTCATCCTCGCCCGGAGCCTTGCTGTAGGTTCCGGTCGTGGCGCGGATATAGAGCTCCCGGGCCTTGGCCTGATCGCAGGGGTCGTACTCGTAGCTGATCGATACCGGCACCGGACGCAGCGCCTCCAGCGCCTCGGCGAAGGCTTCGTCCTTGCGGCTCATGTGCAGCATCTTGAGGATGGCCGAATCGGTACGGTCGTCACCATCCTTGGCGCGGCCCTCGGCCTGGGCGATCCAGACCGACTCGCCGTCGTTGCGTATCGAGTGATTGATGTACGCCGAGAGTACCTGATAGGCGGCCAGCTTCTCCCGGCGGCCAGTGATGGAACGGCGCACGATGAAGCTCTTGTTCAGGCGCATCAGGTCGCTGACGAAGGGGCGTTGCAGCAGGTTGTCGCCGATGGCGATGCGCGGTGTGCGGATGCCGGCCTGGTAGACCGCGTAGTTGACGAAGGCCGGGTCCATCACGATGTCGCGGTGATTGGCCAGGAACAGGTAGGCGCGGCCCTGCTGCAGGTGCTCCAGTCCGGAGAAGGTCACGCCGTCGGTGGCGCGCTCGATGGTCCGGTCGATATAGGCTTCGATCTTGTGCTGCAGGGCATCCACCGTATGGATGCTGGCGAACTGTTTGCGTAACCGCTGCGAGATGACCGGCTTGATCAGCCAGCCCATGCTGTCGGCCAGGCGCGGGAAGCGGAAGTGCGCCAGAATGTCGAGAAACTCCCGGTCGGCGAACAGGCGCGCCATGACAGTCGGTACTTCGGCGTCGGCGTAGGGTCGGATGGCTTCGAATTCGTCCATCATGCTCTCTGTAAAGGAAACGAGGAACGGGCCTGCAGCACAGGGCAGGGCGATTTGCGGAACGGACCGGAGCCGGCTGGCTCATACTCATGGAGTTCGGATGCCGTTTCGCCTGATCGTCTGCCGATGCCTGCGACCCAGCGGTGTCACTGCGAGGCGCACCGGGTCGGTCTTCTCAAAAGGTGCGAATCGACGACCTTTGAAGACGGCGATTATAGCGACAAGTCACGTGGAGGATTGATGCTCGAGACACAGGTCTATCAGTGCCCGTATTGCGGCGAGGCGGTAGAGACCACGCTCGATCTCAGTGCCGGTGATCAGCAGTACATCGAGGACTGCGCGGTGTGCTGCCGCCCGGTGCAGTTCGACCTGCGTACCGATGGTGTCGACTGGCAACTACAGGTCTTCAGGGAGGACGAATGATGCGTCGCATCTACGAGCCGCGCGACCTGCTGGAAGCGGAAATGCTCAGCGGCATGCTGGTGGCCGAGGGCATCGAGGCATTCCTTGCCGGTAGCCACCTGATCGGCGCCATGGGTGAATTGCCCGCAGCGGGGCTGCTCGGTTTGATGGTGCCGGACGAGGATGCCGAACGCGCGCGCCAGCTGATCGCTGCGTACAATGGCGCCGAGCCGGTGCCGGGCGATGAACCGGAGAGCTATCCCGGCGAACTGATCTGCTGACGAGTTCCTTATGTGCGGCCGCTACGCCCTTTTCCGCTGGAGCCAGGATTTCGCCGCCTTGCCCGGTTTTCCTTCCGATCAAAGACCGCACTGGAGTCTCGCGCCGGGCGCTTCGGTGCTGCTGCTGCGTCAGGCCGACAGCGGCTTGCAGCTGGACCGGGTGCGCTGGGGGCTGACGCCTGCCTGGCTGACTGACCTGACCCGCACGCCGGCCCAGGCCCGGGCCGAAACCCTGGCCGAGCAGCCCATGTTCCGCGAAGCCTTTCGCCTGCGTCGCGGTCTGTTGCCGGCCAACGGCTTCTATGAGTGGCGCGGCTCGGCCCGCAAGCGCCCGTACTGGATGACTTGCGATGGCTCGCTTGCCTATTTCGCGGCGCTCTGGGAAGCCTATCCGGTGCAGGGGCACACCTATCTCAGCGCAGCTGTCGTGACCCAGCCGGCGGCGACGCTACGCCGGCCATTGATCCTCGACGAGGCCGGACAGGCGGCCTGGCTCGACCCCGCCACGCCGCTCGAAACGCTGCAGCAGTTGCTGCTGCAGCCGAGCCCGGCACTGCGCGAACGGCCGCTGGCGACGTTGGTCAATGATCCGCGCCTCGATTCCCCCGAATGCCTCACCCCGGCTTGAGGCGAGGCCTTCGGGGCGTCTGCGTCAGACCTTGAACTGATTGATCAGCCGGCGTTGCTGCTCGGCCAGACGCGTCAGGCCGGCGCTCGCCTGGCTGGCTTCCTCGGCGCCGCCAGCGACGTCCTGGGCGACCTGACCGATGTTGGTGACATTGCGGTTGATGTCTTCGGCCACCGCGCTCTGTTCCTCGGCGGCGCTGGCGATCTGGTTGTTCATGTCGTTGATCAGCGAAACCGCCTGGGTGATTGCCTGCAGCGCCTCGGCTGCCGCATCGGCCTGCTCGACGCTGCGCTGCGTGCGGCTCTGGCTTTGCTCCATCACCTGTACCACGTCCCGCGTGCCGTTCTGCAGCTGCTGGATCATCTGCTGGATCTCACCGGTGGCCTGCTGCGTCTTCTGCGCCAGATTGCGGACCTCGTCGGCCACCACGGCGAAGCCGCGGCCCTGCTCACCGGCACGGGCAGCCTCGATCGCCGCGTTCAGAGCCAGCAGGTTGGTCTGCTCGGCAATGCTGCGAATGGTCACCAGGATGGCGTCGATGTTCTCGCTGTCGCGGGCCAGGGTCTGCACAACGTCCACGGCACGGCCGATTTCGCCGGCCAGTTCGGTGATGGTGGCGCCGGTATCCTGCACGATATGCCGGCCCTGATTGGCCGCGCGATCGGCATGGCTGGCAGCCTCCGCGGCCTGGGTCGCATTGCGCGCCACGTCCTGCGCCGTGGCGGTCATCTCGTGCACAGCGGTGGCGACCAGTTCGATCTCGGCCAGCTGCGTCTGCACGCCCTTGTCGGTACGGATGGCGATGTCGGCGGTGTGCTCGGACGCATCGCTGACCTTCTGCACCGAGCCGACCACCTCGCTGATCATGCCCTGCAGGCGTGTCAGGAACGTGTTGAAACCGGTGGCGATCTGGCCCAGCTCGTTGCGACTGTCGATGTGCAGGCGCTGGGTCAGGTCACCTTCGCCCTGGCCGATGTTGTCCAGCATCACCACCATGTCGCGCAGCGGACGGGTGATGCGCCGGCTGATCAGCCAGATGGCCAGCAGACCGGCAACGGCGATGAGCACGCCGATGATCAACATGGTGGTCAGGCTGCTGCGGCTTTCCGCGCCGAGTGCCGCCATCAGCTGATCCAGATCCTTCATCACCTCGGCGATCGGTAGCTGCAGCATCAGGACCCAGCGCGCGTCGGTACCTTCGAAGGAGAACGGCAGGAACAATGCGACGTGCCCACCTGCCTGGTCGATCTGGTAATGGCTCTGCCCGGCTGGCAGGCGCTGGACCAGCATCTGCTCCTCGGCATCGAGAATCTGTGCTGCAGGCTTGCCGATCAGGCTCTTGTCAGTGCTGTAGGCAGCCAGGCGGCCGTTGTTGGAAATCAGCGCGATCTCGCCGACGCCGCCATAGAGCTGCGCGTTGGCGTTGCTCAGCAACTGCTGGATGAAGTCGACACTGATGTCCGCGCCAACGATGCCATGAAACTTGCCATCGACCAGAATGGGGGCATTGAACGAGGAAAGAAGGTAGGTCTGGCCGTTCATGTCATACGGTGCCGGGTCGCCGACGCACGGCTTGAGCTGTTCGCGCGGGCACAGGTAGTACTCGCCGGCGCGTATCCCGGTGTCGAGCAGCCTGGTGTCTTCGATGTCGGAGAGGCGGTCGATCTTCATTTGGCCGCTGCCATCGCGGTAGATCCAGCTGGCGAAGCGACCGTCGAGCATGCCCGGCTCGTCGCCGCGATACATCAGGTCGTTCGCATCCACGCCGTTCGGTTCCCAGGCGATATAGGTGCTGGTGAGATTGGGGTTCTCGATCAACGTCTGGCGCGCGAGATTGATCAGCTCCTCGCGCCTGAGGTTGGCCATCGGCATGCCGTCATCACCGGTCAGTGCGGTGAGCGTATGCACCCTGGCCAGGCTGGTGGCGATCTGCAGGGGTGCCTGCAGCTGTGCCTGGATGCGGTTGACCTGTGCCTGAGCCAGGGCGGTGACGCGCTGCTCCACCATGCCGTCGATCAGCGCGCGAGTCCGCTCCTCGACCAGCGCCTGGCTGCGCACGCCCGACGCCAGTGCATAGAGCAACAGCGCCGCGATGACGGTCAGGGTGCAGGCGCCGGCCAGTGCGGCGAAGGCGGTCTGGATGGATCGGAACATGGCGTTACTCCAGTTGCGCAGCGGATAGCCACCTTATCGGCAGGATTTGCGACAACTGCAGCGGGGCGGCCGGTTGCCTGCCCGATAGGCCCGATCTAGGATACGGCGCAGGTTTTCCGGAGAGACTCGATGTTCAAGCCGCGCACGTTATCCATGCTGATCGCCGCCACCGCGCTGGCCGGCTGTCAGGCCGTCAACACCACCAGCGGTGGGGCCGTGGGGGTCGACCGCAAGCAGTACATGTTCAGCATGCTGTCGACCGACCAGGTCAACCAGATGTATGCCCAGTCCTATCAGGAAACGCTCAGCGCTGCCGCAAGCAAGGGCGTGCTGGAAAAGAACACGGCGATTGCCAAGCGCGTCAATGGCATCGCCGAGCGGCTGATCGCCAAGGTCGGCGTGTTCCGCCCGGATGCCGCGCAGTGGGCCTGGGAAGTGAATGTCATCGACAGCCCCGAGCTGAATGCCAACTGCGGCCCGGGCGGCAAGATCATCTTCTATACCGGGTTGATCGAGAAGCTGAAGCTCACCGACGACGAGATCGCCGCGGTGATGGGCCACGAGATCGCCCACGCGCTGCGTGAGCACGGGCGCGAGGCCATGTCCAAGGCCTACGGCGTGCAGATGGCCACCCAACTGGGCTCGGCGATGGGTGTCGGCACTGGCGGACTGCAGCTGGCGAACATGGGCGTCGAGTACCTGATGACGCTGCCCAACAGCCGTGGCAACGAGAACGAAGCCGACCTGATCGGCCTGGAGCTCGCCGCCCGTGCCGGTTACAACCCGAACGCGGCGATCACGCTGTGGGAAAAGATGGCCTCGGCCGGTGGTTCGGCTCCGCCTGAGTTCATGAGCACCCACCCGTCCTCGGCGACTCGCACGGCGGCGCTGCGTGCCAACATTCCGAAGGTGATGCCGCTCTACGAGCAGGCTCGCGGCGGCCGCTGACCAAGATGGTCGCCGACCGCTCAGGTCGGCGACAGTAGGGTCGAGAGAGGCGTTTCGATACCCAGCTGCTGGTGCACACCCTCGAGATCGATGAGGGTGTTGACCTCCTCGATGTCGCCGGCCGGATTGAGCGTCCAGACGCTCATGGCGGCGATGGCGAGGATCTTGTCGGTGACCGAATAGCCAAACAGGGGCGTGGCCAGCGTACCCATCACCGTGCTGGAGGTGACCACCTTGTGGCCCTCGCAGATGCACTCATCCACCACCACTTCCAGGTCCGGCATGGCCGCACGCACGTTGCGCACGAGTTCGGCGAAGCCTGCGCTGTTCAGCGGCTGGCTGATGAATGAGCCCTTGTAGGCGAAATACTTGCTCTGCATCTGTTCGGAAAGGGCCAGGCGGCCCTTGTTCCAGCTCAGATCGATATGGTTGCAGACTCGTTTCTTGCGTCCATCCGCTGACATGCAGCCGGTCTCCTCGGGGCGCTGGTGGTGCGCTGCGGTAGCGCACTCTATCAGCTCCGTCGGCGCGCAGATTTGCGCTGCGTATCAGCCTGAGACAATCGTGCTCATGGTCACAGCCTGATAAGCGGCGTAGACGGCGAGAGCGGCGAAACCGCCGGCCGCGACCCGGCGAATCAGCGTCAGCGGCAGGCGATCGGCCGCGAAATGGCTCACCAGCACCACAGGAACGTTGGCCAGCAGCATGCCGACCGTGGTGCCGAGAATGACCAACACGAACTCGGGGTATTGCGCAGCCAGCATCACCGTGGCGACCTGGGTCTTGTCGCCCATCTCGGCGATGAAAAAAGCGATTGTGGTGGCGACGAAGGGGCCATAGGGGCGGCCGAGCCTGGCATCGTCATCGTCGAGTTTGTCCGGCACCAGCGTCCACAGCGCCACGGCGGCGAAGCTCGCGGCGAGAATCCAGCTCAGCACGACCGGCGAGAAGAGGCTTGATACCCAGCTGCCCACGGCACCGGCCGCGGCATGGTTGGCCAGTGTCGCCACGACGATGCCCCAGATGATCGGCCAGGGGCGGCGATAGCGGGCCGCCAGCAGAAGCGCGAGCAATTGGGTCTTGTCGCCGATTTCGGCGAGGGCAACGATGAGGGTGGGAACGAAGAACGATTCCAAGCGGCATTCCTTACAGGGCGGGTCGACAGTTTCACCATGACATGCGCAGCCTGCCCGCCCGGGTCAGGTGTACATGTCATGGGTCTTGTCAAACCGGGCCATGGGCTATTGCTAGGCTGGCCGGTCGCATGCGCCATGGTCTGCGGACCAAGTGTGTTGACGCATGCCGGACGAGCAGGGCGCTCGTCGGAGACTACTCCCCCAAGGACGGCGGCGAGTTTGCCGCACCCGGCCGGTGGATGCAACCGCTCGTCGCCGGCCTCAGCCTCGCACGGCGCGGTAGATGCGGAATCCGTCGCGTTCGGCCAGCGTCTGGCAGGCGCCGAGATGGCGCTCGATCAGCGGCGGGTAACGCAGAAAGGCATTGGCCACGATACGCATCTCGCCACTCGCCTGCAGATGCTCGGCGGCGCGCTCGATCAGCGTTTCGCTGGCCTGGTAGCTGGTGTGCACGCCCTGGTGGAAGGGTGGGTTGCTGATGATGGCCGCCAGTTGCCGAGGCGCAGCGTCGATACCATCGCCGGCAATGACTTCAGCTTCGAGCCCGTTGGCGGCGAGCGTCCGGCGACTGCTCTCGACGGCGAAGGCGTCGACGTCCAGCAGCACCAGCTCGCTTTGCGGATAACGGCGTTTCAGCGTGGCACCGAGAATGCCGGCACCGCAGCCGAAATCCAGCAGTCGGCCACCGGGCAGGTTATCGAGGTGCTCGAGCAGCAGGGCGCTGCCCAGATCCAGCCGACCATGGCTGAACACACCCGGCAGGCTGACCACCTCGAGCGGCCCGTCAGCCAGCTGCAGGGTGAAATGGCTGGCCAGGGCATCGAGATCCGGCGCGGCGGGTGCTTGCTCGATCTCGACCTGCCAGAGCTGGCAGTGGCGGGCGCTGTCGAGTTTGCGCGCACGGCCGAAGCTTCCCAGCTGCTTGGCGGCGCGCTCGATGCCGCCGCGCTTCTCGCCCACCAGGTATAGCGGTCGGCCGGGCAAACGTGCCGCCAGGGTCTGCAACAGATAGTCCGTCAGCTCGCGGGACTTCGGCAAGAACAGCACCGCCGTGTCGAACACCCCCTGCGGCGGGGCAACGCCGAAGGAGCAGCGCCCGCCGAAGCGCTTGTCCAGCTGCTGCTGTTCGCCGGCGTGCCAGCTCCAGGCGGTGGCGCCTGTCAGCTCTCCCAGCAGGTCGTCGGCCGGCAGGCCGGCGAGCAATACCCGGCCGCCGAACAGCTCGGCTTGACGCAGCAGCACTTCGCTTCGCGGGTCCATTGGCGTCTCCCTGAAAAAGGCCGGGAGCTTAGGGGCTCGGCGGCCTCTCTCGCAAGCCGCAGTTGCCCGGCTCAGATGACCTGGCGGAGTGGGCTGCCGGCGAAGAACGCCGTGGCGTTCTCGGCCAGCTGAGCGACGATGCGCTGGCGAGCCTCGCGGCTGCCCCAGGCGCTGTGCGGGGTGACTATCAGACGCGGCAGGTCCGGGGCGAGCAGCGGGTTGTCATCGCGTGGCGGCTCGCTGGTCAGCACATCGGTGGCAGCACCGCCCAGGTGGCCTCGGCGCAGGGCATCGGCCAGTGCCTGTTCGTCCACCAGCCCGCCTCGGGCGGCGTTGATCAGGAAGGCGGTCGGCTTCATCAGCTGCAGCTCCCGGGCACCGATGAGATTGCGCGTCTGTTCGGTCAGCGGGCAATGCAGGGTCAGTGCATCGACCTGTGGCAGCAGCTCGTCCAGGTCGAGGCGATCCGGGCGCTTCGGCCGTCCCGGCAGGTTGCCGACCAGCACCCGCATGCCCAGGGCTTCGGCCAGCTTCGCCACGGCAGTGCCCAGCTCGCCATGCCCGAGCAGGCCGAGGGTCTTGCCGTCCAGCTCGACGATCGGGAAGTCGAGCAGGCAGAACTGTCCGCTTTCCTGCCAGCGTCCGCGGGCGACGGCAGCCTGGTAGTCGGGCAGCCGCGTGGCCAGGGCCAGCAGCAGCATCAGGGTGTGCTGGGCGACGGTTGGGGTGCCGTAGGCCTGGCAATTGCTGACGGCGATGCCGCGTTCGCGGGCGGCCTGCAGGTCGATGTTGTTGACGCCGGTGGCCGAGACGAGGATCAGCTTGAGTTCCGGGCAGGCGGCGAGGGTTTGCGCATCCAGGGCCACCTTGTTGACGATGGCAACCTGCGCGCCGCGCAGGCGCTCGACGATCTGTTCCGGCGTGCTCAGGTCGTGGCAGACCAGCTCGTCGAAGGCGCTGCGCAGCGGGGCGAGGTCGAGGTCGCCCTGGTCGAGCGGGGAGAGGTCGAGGAAAACGGCGCGATTGGGCATCAACTGTACCTTTCGAAGTCGCCAGGGCTGGTCGACAATGCCAACCTGGGCTTAGGCGTGGAGAGCGGATTGTGTACTGGATGGAATTTATGACCGTGGCGCTGGTGCATCTGCTCGCGGTGGCGAGCCCTGGCCCGGATTTCGCGGTGGTGGTGCGCGAAAGCGTGGCGCAGGGCCGGCGTGCGGGTAGCTGGACGGCGCTGGGAGTCGGCTGCGGAATATTCGTCCATGTCGCCTACTCCCTGCTCGGCATCGGCCTGATCGTCTCGCAGTCGATTGTGCTGTTCAACCTCTTCAAGTGGCTGGCGGCCGCTTATCTGGTGTACCTCGGCTGGCGAGCGCTGCGGGCTCGGCCGATGAGCCTGGAGGCGATCGACGGGACGAACGCGCCGGTGGCGCGAAGCGCGTGGCGGGCGTTCGTGATCGGCTTCGTCACCAATGGCCTGAACCCCAAGGCCACGCTGTTCTTCCTCTCGCTATTCACCGTCGTGATCAGCCCCGATACACCGCTGCTGGTGCAGGCCGGCTACGGTCTCTACCTCGCCGGTGCGACCGCGCTGTGGTTTCTGCTGGTGGCCTGGCTGTTCAGCCGAGGCCGCGTGCGTGCTGGCTTTGCGCGCATGGGGCACTGGTTCGATCGGCTGACGGGGGCGGTGCTGATCGGCCTCGGCGCTCGCCTGGCCCTGAGCGAGATCGGTTAACACGCTGAAACGAGGTGCGGGGAAAATAATCCTTTGGACTGATTTTGCCCGGGGGGCGACGCTCTAGAGTGCAGCGTACAAGTCCAACAAGAACAGGATGCCCTCCATGCTGCAGACCCGTGTCATCAAGCCCGCGGCGAACGCCTACCAGTATCCCCTGCTGATCAAGCGCCTGCTGCTGTCCGGCGTGCGCTACGAGCGCAGCCGGGAAATCGTCTACCGCGACCAGCTGCGTTACGACTACCGCACCCTCAACGAACGGGTCGCGCGGCTGGCCAACGTGCTGACCGCGGCCGGGGTCAAGCCGGGCGATACGGTGGCGGTGATGGACTGGGACAGCCATCGCTACCTCGAATGCATGTTCGCCATCCCGATGATCGGCGCGGTGGTGCACACCATCAACGTGCGGCTGTCGCCGGATCAGATCCTCTACACCATGAACCACGCCGACGACCGCTTCGTGCTGGTCAACAGCGAGTTCGTACCGCTGTACCAGGCAATCGCCGGGCAGCTGACCACCGTGCAGAAAACGCTACTGCTCACCGATGGCGAGGCGCGTGATGCCGGCTTGCCGGACTGCGTCGGCGAATACGAAAGCCTGCTGGCCGCCGCCGCGCCGAGCTACGACTTCCCGGACTTCGACGAGGATTCGGTCGCCACGACCTTCTACACCACGGGCACCACCGGCAACCCCAAAGGCGTGTACTTCACCCATCGCCAGCTGGTGCTGCACACCCTGGCCGCGGCGGTGACCGTCGGCTGTCGGGAAAATCCGCGGCTGATGGGCTCGGACGACGTGTACATGCCGATCACACCGATGTTCCACGTGCATGCCTGGGGGCTGCCCTATGTTGCCACCATGCTCGGCCTCAAACAGGTTTATCCGGGCCGCTACGACCCCGAGTACCTGATCGATCTCTGGCGCCGCGAGCAGGTGACCTTCTCCCATTGCGTGCCGACCATCGTGCAGATGCTGCTCAACGCCAAGGCCGCCCAGGGCACCGACTTCAAGGGCTGGAAGATCACCATCGGCGGCAGCGCGCTGACCCGCGGCCTCTACGACCAGGCAAAGGCGTCCGGTATGAATCTGATCGCCGCCTACGGCATGTCCGAGACCTGCCCGCTGATCTCCGGGGCGCACATCAACGACGAACTGCTGGAGGCCGACGAGGACACGCGCAGCACCTTCCACCTCAAGGCGGGTGTGCCGGTGGTGCTGGTGGACGCGGCGATCCAGGCCGCCGATGGCAGTTTCCTGCCGGCGGATGGCGCCTCTCAGGGCGAGCTGGTACTGCGGGCGCCCTGGCTGACCCAGGGCTACTACAACGAGCCGGAGAAGAGCGAGGAGCTCTGGGCCGGCGGCTGGCTGCATACCGGTGACGTCGCGGTGATCGACGAGATGGCCAATATCGAGATCCGCGACCGCATCAAGGACGTGATCAAGACTGGCGGGGAGTGGTTGTCGTCACTGACGTTGGAGGGACTGATCAGCCGCCACGAGGCGGTGCGTGACGTGGCCGTGGTCGGGGTGCCGGACGAGCGCTGGGGTGAGCGGCCCTTCGCACTGGTGGTGCTGGGCGAAGGCCAAGAGTTGAATGCCGAACAGCTGCGTAACTTCCTCGAGCCGGCGGTTGCCGAAGGCCATATCAACAAGTGGGCGATTCCCCAGCAGATCGCCGTGGTCACCGAGATTCCCAAGACCAGTGTCGGTAAGCTGGACAAGAAGCGCATCCGCAGTGAGCTTGCCCGCTGGCAGACGGAGGGCGTTGCGCAGCAGGCTTCGCGCTGAAGGCGTTTGGTTACGCGGGGGCGGACTCCAGCAGGGTCTGCACCCGTTCTTGCAGGACGTCCAGTGTGAAGGGCTTGCCGAGCAGATCCTCGGCTTGCGTCGAGGGTCGTGCGGCGATCAGCGCTTCCTCCGCATAGCCGGTGATCATCAGCACCTTCAGGTCCGGCAGCTGCAGGCGGGCCCGCTCGGCGAACTGATGCCCGTTCATGCCGCCGGGCAGGCCGATATCGGTGATCAGCAGATCTATCGGGTCGGTCTTCGCCAGCAGGTCGAGGGCGGTGACGCCGTTGGCCGCCTGCAACGTACGGTGGCCCATTTCTTCCAGCACCTCGCATACCAGCGTGCGGATGTTGTCCTCGTCGTCCACCACCAGCACGCGACGGCCGGCTGGGGCATTCGGCCGCTGGCGCGCTGCTGCCTGCTCCGGCTGTTCCAGCAGGGCGCCTCGGTAGCGTGGCAGATACAGGCAGACCGAGGTGCCCAGGTCGGGCGTGCTGTCGATCTGCACGCTGCCGCCCGACTGCCGGGCGAACCCGTAGACCATCGACAGGCCCAGGCCGGTTCCGGCGCCCAGCGGCTTGGTAGTGAAAAAGGGGTCGAACACATAGGGCAGCTTTTCCGGTGCGATACCACTGCCGTTGTCTTCGACGCACAACAGCACATAGCTGCCCGCGGACATGCCCAAACGGGCCGCTGCTGCGTCGTCCAACTCCCGGTTGGCGGTGCTGATGCGCAAACGGCCGCCGTTGGGCATGGCGTCCCGGGCGTTGAGCGCCAGGTTCAGCAACACGTTCTCCAGCTGATTGGCATCGCAACGGGTCAGCCAGAGGTCGTCGGCGAGCATCAGCTCGAACGCCACCAGCGGGCCGATGGTGCGTTGCAGCAGGTCCTGCATGCTCCTGACCAGCGCGTTGCCGTCGGTCGGCCGCATCTGCAACGGCTGGCGCCGGGAGAAGGCCAGCAGCCGATGGGTCAGGGCAGCCGCCCGGTCTGCCGAGCTCTGCGCATTGACTAGATGGCGTCGCAGGTCATCGTGGCGGCCCTGATCGAGGCGACGTTCGAGCAGGCCCAGCGAGCCGACGATGCCGCCCAGGAGGTTGTTGAAGTCATGGGCGAGGCCACTGGTGAGCTGACCGACCGCTTCCATCTTCTGTGCCTGGTGCAGTGCCGATTCGGCGGCTGCGCGGGCTGCAATGGCCTCATCGACTCGGCTTTCCAGCGTGTCGTTCAGGCGCTGCAGGGCCAGTTCGGTGCGCTTGTGCTCGGTGACATCGATGCACGCGCCGACCAGGTAGGATGGTCGCCCGGCCTGGTCACGCACGTTCATCGCCCGCCCGAACAGCCAGCGCTCGCTCTGGCCCAGCAGCACGCGGAAGTGCATTTCGAAATCGTCGCCACTCCTGGCGCAGCGTTCGCCCAGCAGCACCAGGCGTTCGCGGTCGTCGTGGTGCATGCGCTCGAGCAGGTCGCTCAGGTGGATCTCGCCGAAGCCCTCCATGCCCACCAGGCGCAACATGGCGGCGTCCATGTCGATCCGCTGGCTCGCGAGCTGCCAATAGAAGGTCCCCGTGCCCGAGACCAGCAGCGCGGCATTCAGGCGTTCGTCGCTTTCCTGCAGCTGCGCACGGGCAAGCTCCTGGGCATGCAAATGGGCGGTAACGTCCTCGACCCGATGGATGACATAACGCACCCGCCCGCGGTCGTCCTTCACCGGCGCGTTGATCACGTTCCAGAAGCGCTCCTCGAACCCGCCGCCACTGGCTTCGGGGCGCCGGATGGCATAACGCACCTGGCTCAGGCGCTGGGTCTGGCCGGTGGCGATGACGTCCTCCAGGGAGCGGCGCAGCGTCGCTGCGCCGGAGCTCGGCTTCTCCGGCTCATGGTCGCTGAATACCTCGAACAGCGGCTTGCCGATCACGTCTTCCCGGCGAGTCATGGTGACGCGCAAGCGCTCGTCACTGCTGGCAACCATGGTGTATTCGGCATCCGCCGCCACGATCAGATAAATGCCGGGCAGGCCGTCGATGATTGCCTGCAGGTCATGCATAACGATCAGTTCCCTCGGTTGGGGTGCGCCTAATGCGCATGCCTTTTTAATGACTCCATCGGGGCCGGAAAATTGCCCGGCCGTCGTGGGCGGCGCGCAGGATTGCCTGCCACCCGTGCAGGCGGCAATCTGTTCGTCCCGCGCCGTCGGCGCAGTGAAACAGCCCAATCGAGGACGTCATGGCGGCCACCCAAACAACGCTGATCCGCGAAACCTTTCCCGTCGGCCCCTTGCAGTGCAACTGCACCATCATCGGCGACCCGCTGAGCAAGAAAGCCATCGTGGTCGACCCGGGTGGCGACCCAGAACTCATCATGGCGCGGCTGGAGGCCCATGGTCTGAAGGTGGTCAGCATCATCCACACCCATGCGCATCTGGATCACTTTCTCGCGTCCGGCAAGATGAAGGAGCGGACCGGCGCCACGCTGCATCTGCACAAGGCCGACCAGTTCCTCTGGGACAACCTGGAAATGCAGTGCCGCATGTTCGGCGTGCCCTACACGCCAGTGCCGGCGCCCGACCGGTGGTTGGCCGATGACGAGGAGCTGGCCTGCGGCTGCGGCGTGGCGCTGCATACCCCTGGGCATACGCCAGGCTCGATGAGCTTCTGGTTCGCCGACGCCAAGCTGCTGATCGCCGGCGATACGCTGTTTCGCCGCGGAATCGGGCGCACCGATCTGTGGGGCGGCGACTATGCCAGCATCGAGCGGTCCATCCGGCAGCGGCTCTATGCCCTCGACGAAGACGCCACGGTGGTGACCGGCCACGGCCCGGATACCCGCCTGGGTGATGAGATGCGGGAAAACCCCTTCGTGCGTGCCTGATGTGCCGAGCCGTTGGACGGGTTCTGCCGCACGGTTCCTATTCTCGCGCATGGTCGATGGTAATCTAGCGCCGCATTCAGGGCTGCGCTCGGCGAGCGAAGGGACGGTCCTGGCAACTGACGAGAGAAGGAAGTGATTATGAAAATGCTGAACATGACCGCCCTGGCTGCAAGTGTCGCTCTGCTGGTCGGCTGCACCACCAACCCCTACACCGGCGAACAGCAGGCCGGCAAGGCGGGCGTCTATGGCGGTATCGGCGCTGTCAGCGGCGCGGTCATCGGTGCCGCGACCTCGAGCAAGAAGGACCGTACCAAGGGCGCGCTGATCGGCGCCGCGGTCGGTGGTGCGGCGGGCGGTGGCTATGGCTATTACGTCGACACCCAGGAAGCCAAGCTGCGCCAGACGCTGCAGGGCACCGGTGTTCAGGTTCAGCGCAATGGCGACAACCTGACTCTGATCATGCCGGGCAACATCACTTTCGCCAGCAACTCGGCGGACATCTCCAGCAGCTTCTACCCGACGCTGAACTCGCTGGTGCAGGTCTTCAAGGAGTTCAACAAGAACGGCGTCGACATCGTCGGCCATACCGACAGCACCGGTTCGCTGCAGCTGAACCAGGATCTGTCCAACCGCCGCGCGCAGAGCGTCGCGTCCTACCTGATCGCCAACGGCGTTGCTCCGGCGCGTATCTCGTCCTACGGTGCCGGCCCGAGCCAGCCGATCGCCAGCAACGATACGGCCGCCGGCCGCGCACAGAACCGTCGCGTCGAGATCAACCTTCGTCCGCTGTAATCGTTTCATAGGTTGCAGGGCTGCAATGGCCCTGCAACTGCCGAAATTCAGACGCCATTAATCCGCTAGACCCTTCCGCCATGGAACCTCTCTGCGCTATTCGAATCTGACCTTCGATAGCACGCCGGTTGGCACAGAGGAGGTCGAATGGATGATCGTCCCGCTCTCCATTCCCGTAGGTCCTGGCTGCCAGTTCTGGTCGCACTGGCCCTGATGGCGGGCCTGGGAGGATGGATTGGCTGGCAATGGCACGTCCAGGAGCAGCGCAGCAAGGTCGAGCAGGAGCAGCGCTTCACGTTTGCCGTCGATGACATCGAGCACACCCTCCGCGAGCGGATGCGTGCCTACGAGATGGTGCTGCGCGGGCTGGCTGGCGTTGTGGCTGGCAGCGACGAGGTCAAGGTCGACGACTGGGCGCGCGCCGCGGACCAGTTGCAGCTGCAGGACTTCTATCCCGGTATCCAGGCGGTTGCGCTGGCCCGCCATGCGACGCCGCAGACCCTGCCTGACCTGATTGCGCAGATTCGCGCCTCCGGCCGTGAGCGTTTCCGCATGTACCCGTCGGGTGAGCGCGACGAGTACGTGGTGACCGACTACATCCACCCGACCGACTGGCGCAATCGACGCGTGCTCGGTTTCGACCTGTTCAGTGAGGCGACCCGGCGCGAGGCCATCATCAGCTCCCGCGACAGCGGCAACCCGGTGCTTACCGGCCCGCTGCGGCTCAAGCAGGAAACCGACCAGAACGTGCAGTCTGGCGTGCTGCTGTTCTTCCCGCTCTATGCGCAGGCTGCCCCGGTGACCACCGAAGACGAGCGTCAGCGCGCGTTTATCGGCACCTTGCATGGCGCTTTTCGCCTGACCGACCTGATGGAAGGCATCCTGGGTTCGCGCAGCCGGATGCTGCAACTGCAGCTGTTCGATGCAGCCAGCCCCGATTCGCCGCTGCTGACGGGGCGTGCCCAGGTCAGCGCCGATGCCAAGTTCCAGCGCATCCGCAACATCTACATGTATGGCCGCAGCTGGCAGCTGCAGGTGGCGAGCACGCCGGAATACGAGGCGGTGCTGCGTGATAACAACCGGGCGTTCAACCTCGCCGCGGCGTTGACCGCCGCGGTGCTGTTCTCCCTGCTGGTGGGCGGCTATCTGTACCTGCGCGAGCGGGCGCTGCGCAGCAGTCAGGCGCTCAGCCTGCAACTGCAGGAGCGCGAAGCGCGGTTCCGCCAGCTGATCGAGCAGCTGCCGGTGGCGACGCTACTGTGCAACGCGGGCGGGCGCATCGAACTGGCCAACCAGAGCGCCGGGCAGCTGCTGGGCGGGCCGGCCGATCTGCTTGCCGGCGAACGGGTCAGCCGCTATGTGCCAGGTGTGCTCGGGGAGCAGATTCTTCGGCAACTGCGCGACACCACTCAGCTTGAGCTGCAGGCGCAGCGCGAAGATGGCACGCCGATTCCGGTGGCCGTCAGCCTGACCAGCTTCCGCCACGACGATGCGCTGTATTACGTCATCAACCTGCTCGACCTGCAGGCCCGCAAGCGGGACGACGAGCGCTTCCGCAACGTCGTGGAAGCCTCGCCCAATGCCTTCGTCCTGGTCGACACGCAGGGCAGCATCGTGATGGTCAATCGGCAGACCGAGCTGCTGTTCGGTTACACGCGCCAGGAATTGCTCGGCCAGCCGGTCGAGCTGCTGTTGCCGGAGGCACTGCGCGACGCGCACCGAGGCTTGCGACAGGGCTATACGGAACATCCCGAGCCGCGACGGATGGGCAGCAACCGCGAGCTGTTCGGTCTTCACCGTGACGGCAGCGCGCTGCCGGTGGAAATCGGTCTGTCGCCCTTGCGTAGCGGCGACGAACAGCTGGTACAGGCGGTGATCATCGATATCAGCCATCGCAAGGCTGCCGAGCGGCGGCTGCGCGAACAGGCCGATCAGCTCGCGGTGGCCAACCGCTACAAGTCGGAATTCCTCGCCAACATGTCCCACGAGCTGCGTACGCCGCTCAACAGCATCCTGATCCTCAGCGATCAGCTGCGACAGAACGGCGCCGGCAACCTCAACGACAAACAGGTCCGGCATGCCGACATCATCCATCGGGCCGGGCACGAGCTGCTGCAGCTGATCAACGATGTGCTGGATCTGGCCAAGATCGAATCCGGCCACATGCAGCTCAAGCTGGAGCCGCTGAACCTGCGCGATCTGCTCAGAGACCTGGAAGCCTCGCTTGGCAGCATGGCCGCGCAGAAGGGGCTGAGCCTGACCATGGAGGTCGATCCCGCGGTACCGCTGACACTGAACTCCGATCGCGCTCGCCTGCAACAGATCCTGAACAACCTGCTGACCAATGCGTTGAAGTTCACCGAGAAGGGCCAGGTCCAGCTGATGGCCAGTCTTCTGCCCGCCGATCAGGACGGGCGGCAGATGCTGCAGCTGCAGGTCCGCGACAGCGGCATCGGGATCGCCAAGGATCAGCAGGAGCGCATTTTCCAGGCCTTCCAGCAGATCGATGGATCGATCAGTCGGCATTACGGCGGCACCGGCCTGGGGCTGGCGATCACGCGGCAACTGGTGGAAGTGTTGGGCGGCCAGGTAATGGTCAACAGCGAGCTGGGACAAGGGGCGACCTTCACCGTGCTGTTGCCGGTCGTCTCGGACGCACCCGCGGCGACCCAGGCCCAGCTGTCTCGCCAGCCGCAACGGCGCGGGCGCGGACCGGGGTTGCTGATCGTCGAGGACGATGCCGATTTCGCCTCGGTGGTGGCCGAGGTCGGGCAGAACCATGGCTTTACCAGCCTGATCTGCAGCACCGGCGAGCAGGGTCTGGAGGCGCTGCGCCGTGAGCATTTCGCCGCCGTGATTCTCGACATCCTGCTGCCGGACATCAGCGGCTGGCAGGTGCACCGTGAGCTGCGTGCCGACGAGCGGCACCAGGGCATGCCGGTAATCATCATCTCCTGCGTGCCGCAGCCGCATGACTGGCACGATGACGGTTCGCGCTATCTGGTCAAACCCGTGGCACAGGCCGAGCTGGAGCGCATCTTCATCGAGCTGGCCCGCCATGAGCACAACCCGCTGCGTCTGCTGCTGGTGGAAACCGATCCGCGCCGCCGCATGCTGATCCGCGACTATTTCGAACGGCTAGGGTACAGCGTGACCCTGGCTGCGACGGCCGAGGCGGCCAGGCTGGCCTATGCCGAACAGACGTTCCCCGTGGTGGTGGTCGACCATGAGCTGAGCGATGACACCGGCCTCGACCTGCTCGATGCCCTCGAACGCTTGCGCTCGCTGCGTGGCGTCACCGTGCTGCTGAACAGCCGGCAGCCGCTGTCGGACGAGGAAATGCAACGCTTGCGCCGCTATTCGGCGATGACGCTGTCCAAGGAGGAAGATGTGGAACGCATGGGAGCATTGATACGACCGGAGCCGGCGGCGGCGTCGCCGAGCCCGGCCGCCTCGCTACAGGTGGCGTCCGCCGGGCAGCGTGTGCTGCTGGTGGACGAGGATGTGCGGCTGATCTATTCGCTGACGGCCCAGCTCGACGAGCTGGGTTTGCCGGTGGTGCCGGCAACCAGTGCCGACGAGGCGGTCGAACGTTTCGAAGAGGATGCCTTCGATCTGGTACTGCTGGACATGAGCCAACCCGGAGCGGAAGGTCCGGAGTTGGCACGAAGACTCAAACAGGACCATGACTGCCAGGCGCCGATCGTAGCCCTGGTAACCGTGGCCGATGCCGAGACGCGCGAGCGCTGCATCGCCGCGGGGGCCGACGACCTGTTGCTCAAACCGGTCGAAACCCCGGCACTGGCGGCGTTGCTGCGTCAATGGTTGGGGCTGGCAGTGGGTGCGGCTGATGCTGGAGAGGAGTGAGCGAGGAGTGCGCGCTGAACATGGCTGTGGTGGAAACGAAGCCCGACCGATATCGCCCGACGCGGTCGATGGCTGGCGAACATGCTTGTTGCCAACCGTTCGGCAAGGTTGGCTCGGAGGTTGGCGATGAGTCAGACGCAGCTTAAGGCCAAGCCACGCAGCCGCACGCTGTTGGTGGTGGACGATCGCGAAGCCAATCTGGTGGCGATGGAGGCTCTGCTCGGCGACGGTGACTGGCAGGTGCATACCGTCAACTCCGGCGAGGCGGCGCTCAAGGCGCTGCTCGAACTGGACGTGGAGCTGGTGCTGCTGGACGTGCAGATGCCCGGCATGGATGGCTTCGAGGTTGCGCGGCTGATGCGCGGCAGCCCGCACACGCGCTACACGCCGATCATCTTCGTCTCGGCCATCGCGCATACCCGCGACTCGGTGCTGCGCGGTTACGCCACCGGGGCGGTGGATTTCATCCTCAAGCCGTTCGACCCGCAGGTGCTCAAGCACAAGATCAACACGCTGCTGGCCCACGAGCACAATCGCCGCGACCTGCAACTGCTCACCCAGCAACTCGACAGCGCTCGCGCGTTCAATGCCTCGGTGCTGAGCAACGCGGCCGAAGGCATCCTGGTGGTCGCCGAGGATGGCTACATCAGCTTCGCCAATCCGGCGATCGCCGGCATGTTGCACACCCGCGTCGAGGACCTGCAGGGTACGCCGCTGCTGTCGCATCTGGCGGCGCCGGAGATGCCCGACAGCTGGCACGAATCGGACTTCTATCGCTACTGGCGCAGTGGTTCGACCTATCGCCTGCACGAGGCGCAGCTGCACACTGCCAACGGCACGCCCTTGCCGGTGGCGCTGTCCAGCTCGCCGCTGCCTCGCCAGCAGCGTTCAATGGTGGTCATTGCGCTGGACATGTCGGTGGTGCGCAATCTCCATACGCAGCTGGAAACCCAGGCGGTAACCGATTCGCTCACCGGGCTGCTCAATCGCCGCGGCTTCCATCAGGCGCTGGAGTCGTCGCTGGCGCGGGTCGACCGCAACGGCAAGCGGATGGCCATCCTCTATATCGACCTGGACGGCTTCAAGCGCATCAACGACTCCCTCGGCCACGACGCGGGCGATGAAATCCTCTGCAAGGTGGCGCGTCTGCTGGAAACCTGTATGCGCCCCTACGACATCATCGCGCGCATGGGCGGGGACGAATTCACCGCGCTGCTCGATTCGCTCGATCATCCGGAAGACGCGGCACGGGTGGCAGAAAAGCTCATCGAACTGATCTCTGTGCGACACAAGATCGACGGCACCGAGGTGACCCTTGGTGCGAGCATCGGCATTGCCCATTTTCCCGATTGCGGCGTCAGCGTCGACCAACTGCTGCGCTCGGCGGACATGGCCATGTACGAGGCCAAGCGTGCCGGTCGCCGCCAGTATCGCTTCTTCTCCAGCGACATGAACGAGCGTGCCCACGCGCGGCTGATGATGGAGGAGAACCTGCGCAGCGCCACCGAACGCAATGACTTCGAACTGCTCTTCCAGCCGCAGGTGATGCTGGCCAGCGGCAAGCTCCGGGGCTTCGAAGGGCTGCTGCGCTGGCCGCAGGGCGATGCCGGCGAGAACCAGCCGGGCAATTTCATTCCGCTGCTGGAGGAAACCCGGCTGATCGAGCGGGTGGGGGAATGGGTGCTGCGCGAGGGCATGGACCAGTACTGCCGGTGGCTGCCCGCATTCGGCAGCGACCTGATCCTCAGCCTGAACGTCAGCCCGGTTCAGTTCAGCCGCGCGGGACTGTTCGACGTGCTGCGACGGCTGCTCGACGAGTACCAGCTGAACCCTGCGCAGCTGGAACTGGAAGTCACCGAAGGCACCCTGATGCAGGACCTGGAACAGAGCTGCGAGAAGCTCCGCCAGCTGCGCAAGCTCGGCGTGCGGGTGGCCATCGACGACTTCGGCACCGGTTATTCGTCGCTGGCGTATCTGCGCCACTTCGAGCTGGATACGCTGAAGATCGATCGGCTGTTCATTGCCAACATGCTGGACTCGCCGCGCGATGCGGCGGTCGTCAGCACCATTATCGACCTGGGTCGCAACCTCGGCCTGGAAGTGGTGGCCGAAGGGGTGGAAACTCTGGCGCAGCGTGACTGGCTGCTGCACAACGGCTGCGACGTCATGCAGGGCTTCCTGGTGTCACCGGCGGTGACAGCCGAGCAGGCCCGGGCGTTTCCGGCCAGCGTGTCCTGGGGCGCGCTCTGAGCGGTCAGCGCTGCTTCGGGTAGTCCTGATGCAGCTGGGCCAGTTGTGCGTCCTTCTCGGTCCACAGCTGGTTGACCCACTGCTGGAAGGCCAGGCGGTAGGACTCGTCCTGATCGTAGTTCCGGCGCAGGAACTCGGCAGGGATCGGCTGCGCCTCGACCCGTACCACGACCCGAGGGATGTTGCCGGCCAACAGGTCCCAGAAGCTCGGGCGACCGTCCGGGTAGTGGATGGTGATGTTGATCAGCGCGGACAGCTGCTCGCCCATGGCGTCGATGACGAAAGCGATGCCGCCGGCCCTCGGCTTGAGCAGATGTCGATAGGGCGAGGCCTGTTCGGCGTGCTTGTCTTCGGTGAAGCGGGTACCTTCCAGGAAATTGAACACCGACACCGGGTTGGTCCGATAACGCTCGCAGGCCCGGCGCGTGGTGGCCAGGTCCTCGCCGCGCTTTTCCGGGTGCTTGGCCAGGTATTCCTTGCTGAATCGCTTCATGAAGGGAAACTCCAGCGCCCACCAGCACAGGCCGATCACCGGCACCCAGATCAGCTCCTGCTTGAGGAAGAACTTGAGGAACGGCATGCGCCGGTTGAGCTGGTACTGCAGCACGAGAATGTCCGCCCAGCTCTGGTGGTTGCTGGTCACCAGGTAGGAGTGATGCATGTCGACCTGATCCAGGCCCTGCACGTCCCAGCGGATCGGGCGAACCAGGTCCATCCAGAAGCTGTTCATCGCGATCCAGGACTCGGCGATCCAGTGCATGCCGAAGCGCAGGCTGCGTTGTTCCGCTGGAACGGGAAGCGCCAACTTGAGCAGCGACAGGGCGAACAGCGGCCAGCACCAGAACAGGGTATTGAGCGCCAGCAGCAGGGCGGCGAGGGTGCCGCGCAGTGGGGCGGGGAGGAAGCTCAGCATGAAATTCTCATCGATACGGCTGATTCGAGGCGCCAAGAGTAGCGATTATGCGCTGAACTGCAACTATCGAGAGTAGTGGCAATGGCTGCCGCCGACGCGCAGGCGCGGCGGCAGCCATCGTCAGAAGGCCGATCAGCCCTTCTGGTTGGCGGCCTGCAGGGCGGTGAGGGCGATGGTGAAGACGATGTCGTCCACCAGGGCGCCGCGCGACAGGTCGTTCACCGGCTTGGCGAGGCCTTGCAGCATCGGACCGACGCTGAGGCAGTTGGCGTTGCGCTGAACGGCCTTGTAGGTGGTGTTACCGGTGTTCAGGTCAGGGAAGATGAACACCGTGGCCTGGCCGGCCACCTTGCTGTTCGGCGCCTTCTGCCGGCCGACGCTGAGCACGGAAGCGGCGTCGTACTGCAGGGGGCCATCGATCGGCAGGTCCGGTGCACGCTCCTGAGCGATGCGGGTGGCTTCGGCGACCTTCTCGACTTCCGCACCGCTGCCGGAGCTGCCGGTGGAGTAGCTGATCATCGCCACGCGCGGATTGACGCCCAGCGCCACGGCGGACTCGGCGCTCTGCAGAGCGATCTCGGCCAGTTCGGTGGCGCTCGGGTTCGGGTTCACCGCGCAGTCGCCATAGACCAGCACCTGATCCGGCAGCAGCATGAAGAACACCGAAGACACCAGGCTGTAGCCCGGCGCGGTCTTGATCAGCTGCAGGGCCGGGCGAATGGTGTTGGCGGTGGTGTGCACGGCACCGGAAACCAGGCCGTCCACTTCGTCCAGCGCCAGCATCATGGTGCCGAGGACCACGGTGTCCTTCAGCTGCTCGCGGGCATCGTCGGGCGTCAGGCCCTTGGCCTTGCGCATCTCGCACATCGGCTCGACGTAGCGGTTGGCGATGCTGTCCGGATCGAGGATTTCCAGGCTGGCCGGCAGGGTGATGCCCTGCTCGCGGGCGACCTGCTGGACTTCCTCCGGCTTGGCCAGCAGCACACAGCGGGCGATGCCACGCTCCTGGCAGATGGCGGCGGCGCGGATGGTGCGCGGCTCGTTGCCTTCCGGCAGGACGATGCGCTTGTTGGCGTCCTGCGCGCGCTTGACCAGCTGATAGCGGAACGCCGCCGGCGACATGCGCAGCTCGCCACGCGGCACGCTGCAGCGGGTGTGGAGAAATTCGGGGTGCAGGTGCTTGGCGATGAAGTCGGTCACGCGGGTGGCGCGTTCGATGTCGTCCGCCGGGGTTTCCTTGTTCAGGCCGAACAGGTTATTGGCCGTGTCGTAGGAGTTGGTCTCGACGGTCATCACCGGCAGACCGCCGTCCAGCGCGGCCTTGCACAGCTCGAGGATGCGTGGGTCCGGCGCGAAGTCGCTGCACAGCAGCAGTCCGGCGAGCTTCTCGCCATTGAGCGAGGCCAGGCTGGCGGCGAGGATGATGTCGTCGCGGTCGCCCGGGGTCACCACCAGCACGCCGGAGCGCAGCAGTTGCACGGTGTTGGGCACGGCGCGGGCGCAGAGCACGATCTTGTTCACGCGGCGCTGGTCGGCCTCGCCGGCGTTGAGCACCTGGGCGCCGAGCAGTTCGGCGATGTCACGGGTGCGCAGGGCGTTGAGTTCCTCGGAGAACGGGATGGCGCCGAGCAGCTGGAAGTCGGCGCTGCCCAGCAGCGGCAGGTGCTGCTTGAGGCTGTCGACGAAAGCCGGCAGGCCTTCCTCGGTCTTGACCTTGTTGAGGATCACGCCGAGCACTTTCGGATCCTTGGCGCCGCCGTACAGCTGGGCCTGGATCTCGATGCGTTCGGCCAGACGCTTGAGGCTGTCGCTGCCCTGGGCCGCGATGAGGATGACCTCGGCGTCCAGGCTCTTGGCGAGCTGGGTGTTGATGCGTTGGGTGTAGTTGGACTCGCGGGTCGGCACCATGCCTTCGACGATGACCACGTCCTTGCCCACAGCGACTTGCTGGAAGCGGCTGACCACGTCCTCGAGCAACAGGTCGATCTCGCCATCGGCGAGCTGGCGCTCCACCTGTTCCAGCGGCAGCGGTTCGGGAGAGGTCAGGTTCAGCGTGCGCTCGACGAGGATGCAGGAGCGCTCGCGGCCCTGGTCGACCGGGAAGGGTTGGGCGATCGGCTTGAAGAAACCGACCTTCAGCCCGGCGCTTTCGAGCGCGCGGATCAGGCCGAGGCTGATGGAATTGAGGCCGCCGCCGAAACCGGTAGGGGCAAGGAAGAGTGTGTGCATGGCATCTCCTAGTGGACAGGGTGCTCGGGTAACGGGTGCCGGGCGGCGGCTAGGCTAGGTGACTCGCCCGAGGGCGGAAACTGCCGGATTGCCGCGGCGCTCAAGAGCGGAAACCCGACGGCATGGCCTGTCGGGTTTCGCTATCGCTGCTTGCCTGTTTGCGCTCAGGCGTCCAGCAGGGCCAGCGTGTCGAGGGCGATCTGGCGCTCCTCGTTGGTCGGCACGACCATGACGCGCGGGCTGCCCTGAGCCTGGATTTCGCCGGCGACACCGCGAGTGCAGCGGGCGTTGGCTTCGGCATCGAGCTTGAAGCCGAACAGCTTGAGGTGCTCCAGGGTGCGCTCGCGTACGGCCGAGGAGTTCTCGCCGATGCCGCCGGTGAAGACCAGACCGTCCAGCTGCGGCAGGGCGCAGGACATGGCGGCCAGCGACTTGGCCAGGCGATAGCAGAACACCTCGAAGGCCAGCACGGCGCCCGGATGCCCGGCCTGACGCGCTTCGGCCAGGGTGCGCATGTCGTTGGACAGACCGGACAGCCCCTTCAGGCCGCTCTCCTTGTTGAGCATGTTGTCGATCTTGGCGAGGTCCCAGCCCAGGGTCTTGTGCAGGAAGTTGTGCAGGCTCGGGTCGACATCGCCGCTGCGGGTGCCCATCACCAGGCCTTCGAGCGGGGTCAGACCCATGCTGGTGTCGCGGCTTTCACCATTGACCACGGCACAGGTGGAGCAACCGTTGCCCAGGTGAGCGACCAGCCAGCTGCTGTTGTCGACCGGTACACCGGCCAGCTCGGCGGCGCGCTTGCTGACATAGCGATGGCTGGTGCCGTGGAAACCGTAGCGGCGTACGCCATGATCCTTGTAGAGCACGTCCGGCACGGCGTAGCGGTAGGCGTGCTCGGGCATGGTCTGGTGGAAGGCGGTGTCGAAGACGCCGACCTGCGGCAGTTCCGGGAAGAGGTTGATGGCGGCGTGGATGCCGCTCAGGTTGGCCGGGTTGTGCAGCGGCGCCAGCTGGATGTTGGCTTCGATGCCGGCCAGGGTTTCGTCGTTGAGCAGCGTCGAGGCGAAGAACTTCTCGCCACCGTGCACCACGCGGTGGCCGATGCCGTCCAGATGGCCACCGGCGGCGTCCTCGACGCGCGGCAGGATCTGGGCCAGAGCAGCCTGATGATCGGCGTTGGGCACCTTGACGCTTTCCTTGCCAGCGGCGCTCTCGAAGTGGATGACGGCCTCCGGGCTGCCGATGCACTCGGCCAGGCCTTGTAGCGGGAAGGTCGCTTGCGCTTCGTTGACCAGGGCGAACTTGATCGACGAGCTGCCACAGTTAATCACCAGGATGTTACGAGCCGACATCGGTGCTCCTTGGATCTCTAATGTTATTGAAATGGGTGCCAAAGATACTTTTCGCGGATTCTTGCACATCGTCCATGAAAGCGATGCCATCCAAAGGTTGTAGTCCCACGTTCAATGGGACTACATCCTGGCCGCTGGCGACCAGCGGCGCGGGCCCGTTCATCCATGCCCGGTTCGCAATCGGCGCGGTGGATGGTTAAACTTCGATATCCATTCTCTCAAGCAAAGGTTCTGCCCCATGCTGATTGCCGCTAACAAGGCTGTCTCCATCGACTACACACTCACCAACGACGCCGGTGAGGTGATCGACAGCTCGGCCGGCGGCGCGCCGCTGGTCTATCTGCACGGCGCCGGCAACATCATCCCCGGCCTGGAAAAGGCCCTCGAGGGCAAGCAGGGCGGTGACCAGATCCAGGTTTCCATCGAGCCGCAGGACGCTTACGGCGAGTACAGCCCGGAGCTGGTCGCTACGCTGAATCGCGCCATGTTCGAAGGCGTCGACGAACTTGAAGTCGGCATGCAGTTCCACGCCTCCGGTCCGGACGGCGGCATGCAGATCGTCACCATCCGTGACGTCGAAGGCGACGACGTGATCGTCGACGGCAACCACCCGCTGGCCGGCCAGCGCCTGAACTTCGACGTCAAGGTCGTCAGCGTGCGTGACGCCAGCGACGAAGAAGTGGCCCACGGCCATATCCATGGCGAGGGTGGTCACCACCACTGATCCGGCCGCCATAACGGCGACCGCACACACGGCGGCAGGAACGGCTGCCGTGCCGATCGAAAAAGAGAGCGCTCCGGTCGTGTGCCGGGGCGTTTTTTTGTCAGGAGAGATGTCATGAGCGCATTCCATCAATTGGTGTTGCCAGGCCTGGGCGGCGAGGAATTGCCGCTGGCGCAGTTCGGCGATCGGATCACGCTGGTGGTCAATGTCGCCTCCCAGTGCGGACTGACGCCACAGTACGCCGGCCTCGAGCGGTTGCAGCAGCAGTACGCCGCTCGAGGCTTCAGTGTGCTGGGTGTGCCATGCAATCAGTTCGCGGCGCAGGAGCCCGGCAGCGACGATGAGATCCGCTCGTTCTGCACGCTGAATTACGGCGTCAGCTTCCCCCTGAGTGGCAAGCTCGAAGTCAATGGACCGCAGCGTCATCCGCTGTATCGGCTGCTGGCGGGTGAGGGCGCCGATTTCCCCGGGGACATCAGCTGGAACTTCGAGAAGTTCCTCGTCGGCAAGGACGGTCGCGTCCTGGCGCGCTTCTCGCCGCGCACCGCGCCGGACGATCCTGCCTTGATCCAGGCGATCGAAAGCGCTCTGGCCTGATCCCGCCTCTCGCGACCGCAGGCGCGGTCGCGCTTCTTTTTCCCGCCTTGCGTGTTGTGCCATCGCTGCCATGGTTGCGGCTGGATAAGCGCCATGGATGATGCTGTGCCGCCGAGACGACCGGTCATATTCTCGGTGCATGAGCAATCCAGCACGCAACGACAAGCGCGACCTGATCCTGTCCAAAGGCGCCCAGGTGATGACCCGCCGCGGCTACCACGGGACCGGGGTGCAGGAAATCGTCCAGGCCGCAGGGATCCCCAAGGGCTCGTTCTATCACTACTTCGCCAGCAAGGAAGACTTCGCCCTGCAGGCGCTGGAGTACATCTATGCGCCGCGGCTGGAGCGCTATCGGCTGGCGTTGAGCAATGCCTCCTTGCCACCCGTGCAACGCATCCTGGATTACTACGCCGATCTCGTAGCGCACTTCGCCCGTCAGGAACGGCCGGAGTATCACTGCTTCATCGGTAGCCTGAGCTTCGAGATGGCGGAACTCTGTCCGCCGATCGCAACCCGGCTCAGCGAGATTCTGACGCGCTCCGTCGAGCTGCTCGCGCACTGCCTGGAGCAGGGGCGCAGCGCTGGTGCGCTTGCACCGGACAGCGACTGTCGGGCCGTTGCCGAGTTCATCAGCAACGCTTGGGAAGGCGCGCTGCTGCGCATGAAAGTGAGCGGCAGCGTCGCCCCGCTACAGGTTTTCCTCCAGCAGCTCGAGCGCCTGTTGGCGCCGGCTGCGCCTCGTTTGCCGGGCCATGAGCGCTCGGTTGCCTTGCACAGATGAATAAAAGGAGTCGCATCGATGACCGCTAGCGTACAAGCCCTGTTTGAGCCCTTCGAATTGGGCGCCCTTCGTTTGCCGACCCGTGTGGTCATGGCGCCGATGACCCGGTCGTTCTCGCCCAACGGCGTACCCACCGCCGATGTGGTGGAGTACTACCGTCGGCGTGCTGCTTCCGGGGTCGGGTTGATCATCACCGAGGGCACCACGGTCAATCACGCGGCATCCAACGGCTACCCGCATGTTCCGCGCTTCTATGGCGAGGATGCGTTGGCCGGCTGGAAGGCTGTCGTCGAGGCGGTGCATGGCGCTGGCGGCAAGATCGTCCCGCAGCTCTGGCATGTGGGCAACGTGCGTCGCAAGGGCACTGAGCCGGAGCCGGACGTGCCAGGTTACGGGCCGATGGAAAAGCAAAAGGACGGGCAGGTCGTCGTTCATGGCATGACCAAGCAGGACATTCAGGATGTGATCGAGGCCTTCGCCCAGGCTGCCCGCGACGCGCAGGCGATCGGCATGGACGGCGTGGAGATTCACGGTGCCCATGGCTATCTGATCGACCAGTTCTTCTGGGAAGGCAGCAACCAGCGCACCGACGAATACGGCGGCAGCCTGGCCAACCGCTCGCGCTTCGCCATCGAGCTGGTGCAGGCCGTACGTGCGGCGGTCGGGCCTGATTTTCCGATCATCTTCCGCTTCTCGCAGTGGAAGCAGCAGGACTACACCGCACGGCTGGTGCAGTCGCCCGAAGCGCTCGGCGAGTTCCTCGCGCCGCTGGCCGACGCGGGGGTGGACATCTTCCACTGTTCGACGCGTCGTTTCTGGGAACCGGAGTTCGAGGGCTCGGAACTCAATCTGGCCGGCTGGACCCGCCAGCTGACCGGCAAGCCGACTATCACCGTGGGCAGCGTCGGCCTGGACGGCGAATTCCTGCAGTTCATGGTCAAGACCGACAAGGTGGCGCAGCCGGCCAACATCGAAGGCCTGCTGGAGCGGCTGAACAAGGCCGAGTTCGATCTGGTGGCGGTGGGGCGTGCGCTGATCTGCGATCCGGAATGGGCGGTAAAGGTGCGCGAGGGGCGGATGCAGGACATTCTGCCGTTCAGCCGCGAGGCGTTGAAGACGCTGGCGTGAGTGAGGGCGGCAGCCAGGGTGATCTGGCTGCCGATTTCCCCTTGCCCGGCAGCATCCGGTCTCGCCAGGCCTTCGTGCTGAGTTGTCAGCATGGTGACGTGGTGCGGACGGAGAGACTCGAACTCTCACACCTTGCGGCGCTAGGACCGTGACCGCCGAGCGAGACGCCTGACGTCTATGCTTTTCGGTCCAACTGCCGATTCGGCCCGCCTTCCCGGACCCAGAACAACGTGGCTCCTGCGACCGCTGCCGGCATGATCAGCAGGTTCAGCACCGGTACCAGCAACGCCGCATAGGTCACCGCACCAAAGCTCAGGCTCTGCCAGCGACGCTGGCGCAGCCAGACCATCATGTCGGCCCAGCTCAGCTTGTTGTTGTCCGCGGGGTAATCGATGTACTGCACCGCCATCATCCACACGCCGAACAGCAGCCATAACGGTGCGGCTGCGAGGTTCAGCACCGGGATGAACGAGAGCACCAGCAGGGCGAGTGCACGCGGTGCGAAGTAGGCCAGCTTGCGCAATTCACGGCCGATGGTGCGGGGCAGCATGGCAAGCAGCTCGGCCCAACTGAAGGGCGGTGCGGCGTCTTCTCCGCGTACCACCACCTCGACCTTCTCTGAGAGAAAGCCGTTGAAGGGCGCGGCGATGATGTTGGCCAGCATGGTGAAGGTAAAGAACACCATCAGCACCACCAGCGCAACGAATAACGGCCAGAGCAGGTATTCGAGAAAGGCCAGCCAGCTCGGCAGGCTCGGCATGAAGGTGTCGACCCAACCGCTGAACTGGCCCACGGCCAGCCAGATCAGGCCGAAGAACAGCAGTACGTTCACGGTCAGGGGCAGGATCACGAACAGGCGCAGCCCCGGGCTAAGCACCAGGCGCAGACCTTCGCGCAGGTACTGCGGGCCGGAAAGAGCGGATACGGGCATGGCATCTCCTGTGAGGCATTGTCGTGACGGGAAGAGGGATAGCCCACGACTATGGGCGGGATGCGAAAGCTGAATTATCCGCCGCGCTGCGGCATGGGTAAGGTGGTGCCCATCGCTTTTCGGGTCATCCGCTCCTTAAGCCTTCCCCAAGTGCTTGGATGACCCTTTTTCTTCGGTCGAGCCGGGCGGGCCGGCTCTTGTCGCAACGCGGCTTACTTGCGGTGGAGTGGCTGACTGTCGAAGCGCACGCCCGGCAGTCCCGTCTCCATCAGCGCGCGGATGTTGCGATGGTCGCTGCCGTTCGGGTTGGCCAGCACCGCCTGGTAGTGTTCGCCGAACGCGAGCAGAGCCTCTTCCGTGCTGAAACCCTCCAGCAGGGCCAGGCCGAGCGTCTTGCAGGAGCCCTCGTTCTCGCCGGCGGCATTCTCCAGCGTGCCATTGACGAAACGGCTCGGCTGGTAGTCGTAGTTGCTGGCGATGAAGGCGAGGGTGTCACTGAACGCGTGGTTGCGGTTGCGCAGGCTCGCGCGGAAGTCCTTCAGGTCTGTCATTCTTTCTGTGCCTTGTCGAAAGCGGCCTGTTGCTCGGCGGTCGCTTCCTTCTGATAGCGTTTTTTCCATTCACTGTACGGCATGCCGTACACCTCTTCGCGCGCCTGGTCGATGGTCAGTTCGACCTCCAGGTCGTCGGCGGCGGCCTTGTACCATTTCGACAGGCAGTTGCGGCAGAAACCGGCCAGATTCATCAGGTCGATATTCTGCGCATCAGGGCGGGTGCGCAGGTGCTGGACCAGGCGACGGAAGGCGGCGGCTTCCAGTTCAGTGCGTTCTTGGTCGTTCATCTCTCGGGTCTCGGCGTTGGCTGAGGTCGGCCGGATCATAACCTCGCCTCGTTGAGCGAACCAGCCTTGTTCCGCGTCAATCCCGATGGGCTGCCAGGGTGATCGATACCGACTCGGCGAAGCGCAGCGCATGAGGCTTGTCGACCTCCACTTCGGCATAGCGCACCTGCGGATACTGCATCACCAGATCGAGGATTTCCTGGGTCAGCCGTTCGAGCAGGGCGAAACGGTTGTCCTCGACATGCTGGATGATCGCCTTGGTGATGGTGCGGTAGTTCAGCGCCTGTTCGATGTCGTTCTCGCGCACCGCTTCGGCGGCCGGGTAGAGCATGGTCAGGTTGATCAGCACGTCCTGGCGATTGAGGATTTCCTCTTCCTTGATGCCGATGTAGGTGCGCAGCCGCAGGTCCTTGACGCGGATGCGCGCCATCGCGGGTTCCAGTCTGGGCATGTCGTCTCCTTGTCGTGTCAGATCAAATGGCGACCGCCGTTGACGGTCAGTGTGGTGCCGGTGACGTAGGGATTGTCGAGCAGATAGCGCAGGCTCTGGTAGATCACTTCGGCGCCGGGCTCGATACCCAGCGCCGACTTGGCCAATGCCTTGCGGCGATAGTCCTCGTCGTCGTCCGGGTTGAACTGGATCAGCGCCGGCGCAATGCCGTTGACCTTGATCTGCGGGGCCAGGCTGGCGGCGAAGGAAAGCGTCAGGCTGTCCAGGCCGGCCTTGCTCGCGGCGTAGGCGATGTGCTTCTTGCTGCCCTTGCGGGTGACATCGTCGCCGATGTGCACGATATCCGCCGGGCCGCCGTAGCGCAGCAAATCGGCACAGCGCAGGTTGATCAGGTAGGGTGCGAGCATGTGGATCTGAAACAGCTGGCGGAAGGCGTCGGCTTCCTGCCCGGGCGTATCGGCGCGCCATTGCGAGGCGTTGTGCACGATCGCCCGCAGGCTGCCGGTCAGTTGCCGGATGGCAGTGATGAAGGCATGAATGCCGGCTTCATCGCTGAAGTCCGCCTGCACCACCTGCGCTCCGCGGGCACGCAGCCGCGCTACGCTGTCGCGCTCGCGACGGTAGCTGATGATGACCGGGTAACCGTCATCCAGCAGGCGTTCGGCGCAATGCAGCCCGATCCGCTGGCTGGCTCCGGTGATGAGAATCGGGGCCTGATGCATGAGTATCCACTGCCGGAAGTGGGCGGACGTCCCGCAGGCGCGGGCCGTCGCTAATGGCGTGGCAGCTTACACCAGATCAGCCGGCAGCTCAGGTTGCAAATCGGGGTGCAGCCGCTGGTGCTGGCGATAAAGGAAGGAGCGGATGCGCTCGGCGTCCTTTTCCCGGGCGAACTCGACTTCATAGGCGGCTCGGCCGCCGTTCAGTTCGCGTACCCGGTGGGCGTCGATTTCCAGCGGCGTATCGTCAGGCAGGGCCAGGCGCAGATGGAAATGCTTGGGGGGCTTGCGATGCTTGCCGGCTTCTACCAGCAGGCCGTGGGGGGAGAGTTCATGCACGCTCAGCGGACTCTCGCCGCCGTCGCTCTCCAGTAACGGCAGCGGTTCGTCCAGATGCAACCGCCAGGCACGGGTCGTCGGGCCGCGCTCGTAGATGACCGGTGGCGCCAGTTGCAGATCGAGGCTGTGCAGCTCGTCTTCGCGCAGCTGCAGCGGGAAGGACATGCGGAAGTCCTCGAACTCGGCCTGCAGCGACAGGTTGGCGCGGGCGGCCAGTTGCATCAGCAGCTCGTTGGAACGCGCGCCGCCATCGATCCGGAAACCCGTGGAGCGCTCGTTGCCGCTGCCGCCGTTGCGCTGCATCAGCTGGCGGATGAAGGTCAGCTCATCTTTGCTGAGTATGGTCTCTTCCGCCATTGCGGATACCCTCGGAAGGCGCCGGCCTTCCCTCGATCTGGCGTCGCGGTCGTGGCCGCTTTCGCCTGCGACCGGAATGGCCGCATTCATTGTGGCAATCGGGCCTTCGATCACCTGTGCGAAGTTTAGTTCCGTATCGCTGGTGCTTCCTGGTTGTGCGTCGCAGTGTGGAGATTGCGGCATAATGCGCGGCTTTGAATTGCCTCGGAGCGCAGCATGAAAGTCGCCATTCTTTCCGGAAGCGTCTACGGCACGGCCGAAGACGTAGCCCGCCATGCCGAACGCCAGTTGAAGGCCGCCGGCTTCGACGCCTGGCACGATCCCCGCGCCCAGCTGCAGCAGATTCTCGACTTTGCGCCCGATGCGCTGCTGGTCGTGACCTCCACCACCGGTATGGGCGAGCTGCCGGACAGCTTCATTCCCCTGTACACCGCCATTCGTGATCGGTTTCCGGCCTGGAGTGGCCTGCCTGGTGCCGTCATCGCGTTGGGCGACGCCAGCTACGGCGACACCTTCTGTGGCGGTGGTGAATTGATCCGCGAGCTGTACGCCGAACTGGGCGTGCGGGAAGTGGTGGAGATGCTGCGTCTCGATGCCAGTGAGACGGTCACCCCGGAAAGCGATGCCGAGCCCTGGCTGGAGGCATTCGCTGCAGCCCTGCGCGGCTGATCCTGGCTCGCCGGGCCAACGGCCTGGCTGCAAGGGCAACTGCCGCGCTGTCGGCGGCTGGCTAGAATCGATGGCACCTTCACGACAATAACAAGAGGTGCCCTCGATGACTGCGCTGCATACCCTGCCTTCGCTTCAGCCTCAGGTCAGCCCCGCCGAATGGCAGGCGCGGGTGGACCTCGCCGCCTGCTACCGACTGGTGGCGCTGCACGGCTGGGATGACCTCATCTTCACCCATATCTCGGCGAAGATTCCCGACACCGAGCAGTTCCTGATCAATCCGTACGGGTTGATGTTCCATGAAATCACCGCCTCGAGCCTGGTCAAAGTCGACCTGGCCGGCAACAAGGTGATGGACACCCCCTACGAGATCAATCCCGCCGGCTACACCATCCACAGCGCGGTGCATGAGGTTCGCCACGACGTCGCCTGCGTCATGCATACCCATACCGCCGCTGGGGTCGCCGTGTCGGCGCAGCGTCAGGGTTTGCTGCCCATCAGCCAGCAGTCGCTGTTCGTTCTGGCCAGCCTGTCGACGCACGGTTATGAGGGGGTCGCACTGAACCACGAGGAAAAGGCGCGACTGCAAGCCGACCTGGGCGAGACCGGCTTCATGCTGTTGCACAACCACGGCCTGATGACCTGCGGCGGCAGCATCGCCGACACCTTTCTGATGATGTTCATCTTCCAGCGCGCCTGCGAAATCCAGGTCATGGCACAGGCCGGTGGCAGCGAACTGATCGCCATTCCGGAACAGATCCTGGCCGGCGCCAAGGCCATGGCCGCCGGGGTGACCCGAACCCGCTCGGGCATGGGTGGCGCGCTGGCCTGGCCGGCCCTGCTGCGCAAGCTGGATGTGCAAAGCCCCGGTTACGATGCCTGAGGCACAAGCGCCTCAGGCCGTTCTGGCGAATTGCTGAAGCGCTGGATAGAAGTCGCGGAAATCCTGGAGCAGCGGTTCGTACAGCTGCTCCAGTTCCGCCAGCCCGCCGGCCAGGCCATCCGGTCGGCTCAGGCGCCGGCTCATGTTGGCCAGCACCCGTTCCAGTACCTCGAATTCGCGATAACTGCCCAGCCAGTCGTGTGCGGCCATGTGCGGCGCGATCACCGCAAGCTTGCCTGGCAGCTCGGGTTCGGCAGCCAGTACGCCGTAGACGCGCTGGGTAAAGCGCTCGAGGGGCTCGCTCGAATAGTCCGCCCAGTTGGCCGCCAGGCAGTGATCGAAGAACAGGTCTATCAGAATGCCGGCATAGCGGCGTCGTTCGCTGGGGAAGCGGCTTTTGGCCTGCAGAACCAGCGGATGACTGTCGGTGAAGGCGTCGATCTGGCGATGCAGGCGGATGCCGGCTTCGATCTCGGCCGGCCAGCGACCCTGTAGCGGCCCCTTGACGAAGTCGCCGTAGAGGCTGCCGAGCAGGTCGCCCGGCTGCGGGCCGCCGAGGTGAAGGTGTGCGAGATAGTTCATGGGCGAAGCTTAGCGCAGCTACCGTGTCCTGGGACGCCTCAGGCTGCCTCGCGCAGCTGCCCGCGCGACTCGGGCCGCAGCGCGTCGGCGATCGCTTGCTGCGCGGCGGTGGCGATGGCCTTGCGGTCGAGCGTGCGCGTATCGATCGGCGGCAGCAGGCGGATTTCCACGTCACAACTATCGCTCGTCAGCAGGCGATGTAGATGGTCGGGCAACTCATCGTCGCCGATGAAGGGTGCGATGGTGTCCCGTTCGCCGTTGCGTCGATAACGGATGGCAACCGGCTGCACCGCGCGCCCTGCATCGATGGCGCAGGCGAAGAGCCGAGAATGGAAGGTGCGCACTTCCTTGCCATCGGTGGAGGTGCCTTCGGGGAAGATCAGCAGATGACGCCCCTGGAGCAGGTGCGTGGTCAGTTGCCGATTGACCAACGCCGCGTCGCCGCTTCCACGGCGAATGAACAGCGTGCCGGCCGCCTGGGCGAGCCAACCCAGCGCGGGCCAGGCGCGGACCTCGGCTTTGGCCAGGAAGGACAGCGGCGCGAGCATGCCCAGCAGCGGGATATCGCACCAGGAGACATGATTGGCCACCCACAGCATCGGCTGAGCCGGCAGCTCGCCCGTGACGCGCACGCGAAAGGGCAGAGTGGCCGCCAGTCGGGCCAGAAACCACCGGGTCAGCCGCTGCTTGCGCAGGGCCGAGACGGGCATCGCGCCGCGTTCGGCGAGCCCCAGCGTGGCCGCCACGATCAGGCCGCTCAGAACCACCCCGGCAACCCGCAGCAGACGCCAGTACAGGCGCATGCGCGGCATCTACACCGCTGCCTTGAAATGGCGTGCGTAGCGCGGACAGAGCTCTTCGCGCTTGAGCAGGATGAACACGTCGGCCACCTGGAATTCAGGATCCCAGCAGGGCTCGCCGCAGATCTTCGCGCCCAGGCGCATGTAGGCCTTGAGCAGCGGCGGCAGCTGGGCGGTGACGTTCTCCGGCAGCTCCTGTGCGGGTAGCGGCGTACGCGGCTCGGCGTGCAGCAGCTCGGTGCTGAGGTGGCTGTCGCGCAGCCGCTGCATGATGGCGTGGGCCTGGATGCCGCCGTCGCGCATGGGGATGCTGGCGCAGCCCATCAGGTAGCGGTAACCGCCCCGATTGAGTTCCTCGGCCAGTTCGCTCCAGAGCACGGCGATGGTTGCGCCGTTGCGATAGGCCGGCGCCACGCAGGTGCGGCCGATTTCCAGTACTGGCTCGTCCAGCTGCGCCAGGCCATGCAGGGCGAACTCGCCTTCGCTGTAGAAGCGGCCCAGCTGGCGAGCGGTAAGGTGATCCAGCAGGCGGGTGGTGGCGACCAGTTCGCCGCTGGCCAGGTCACGCACTCCGATATGCCGGCAGTGGCTATCGAAATCGTCCATGTCCAGGCCCAGTTCGGCGCCCTGCAGCCGAGCCTCGAACTCGCTGCTGAATACGCGATAGCGCAGGGCCTGGGCTTCGCGCAGGGCATCTTCACCTTGCAGGCGTTCGGCTTGAAGTTGACGTGTACTGCGGTCGACGATGGCATTCATGCTCTGTCTCCTTGTCCGCCGTAGCAGTGGCGGGTTGGCGATGCATCGCGAGCGTCTGGTTGTTATCGTTGGGCTCGCCTGGTCTGGCTGGATCAGGCTAGGGGCCGGGCATGTCGCCGCTGTGACGAACGGATGATGGTTGGATGACGGCGTGAAACCTTGGAGATGAGCATGTCGTGGGCAGGATTGATCGGGCCGCTGCAGCCCATCGCGGCTAGCGCCGGGCTAAGCGGCTGGTATGAGGATCTGTGCGCAGCGGCTGGCCGCTCGGGCACGCTGGGCCTGGCGGTGCACGGTGGGCGCCTGGCGGCGACGCCCGGCTTGGCCTTTCTTGCCGGCTATCAGGCAGCGCTGCGGGCGCTGTGGCCCGAGGCGCCGGCAGGGCTGGGGGCGCTTTGCACCACTGAACGACGCAGGCTGCGCCTCGCCGACATGACCACGCGCTGGGACGGCGTGCAGCTCAATGGCAGCAAGGACTTCGTGACCACCGGCGATGCGGTGCAGTGGCTGCTGGTCTCGGCCCGGGAGGAGGGTGCCGACGAGCCGCCGCGCCTCGGCCTGTTCGCCGTCGAGCCGACCGCTGCTGGCGTAGCGCTGACCCCGGGCCCGAGTCTGCCGATCGTTCCCGACATCCCTCATGCCCGCCTCCAGCTGGCTGGCGCGCCGGCGAAGCGCCTGGCCGGCGATGGCTGGAGCGACTACGTCAAACCTTTCCGTACCCATGAGGATCTGCACGTGTTGGCCGCGCTGACCGCCTGGCTCTATGGTGTGGCGCTGCGCGAGCAGTGGCCGCGCGACCTGCAGCTTCGCCTGCTGGCAATCCTGGGCGGCGCGGCGGAAGTGGCCCGACTGCCAGCTGACGAGCCCGCCACGCACCTCCTGTTGGCCGCCCAGCTTGAGCAGTTCGCTGCGCTGCAAGGGGGACTCGACTCGGTCATGGCTCGCGGCGATGTGGCGGCGCTCTGGCAGCGCGATCGAGGCGTGCTGGCGCTGGCGCGAGATGCACAGGCGCGCCGCCTGGAGCAGGCCTGCCGCGCGCTCGGGCTGGGCTAAAAGCCTGCTGGCGGGAACTCTGCCTGCCCGTGGCGAGCCTATAGGGATCACCCGTTTGCGCCGGCGCCTGCCACGCCAGCCATTGCCTTGCCGAGGTGCGCGGGTAAGCTACCGCGCTGCGTCCGTCTTGCGCGGATCGATGCAGCCTTCTGCGTTTGCTTCGGGATGTCGACCGGAAAAAGGGATTTCATGTCGTATCGTTGTTGCTCTGCCATGTCGCTTCGCCGGGCTGCCGGCGCGTTCAACCCAGGTGATGCCTGGTGATGCTGGCCGGTGCCGTATTTCCCTGGCGCAGCGACAACCGCTTCCGTCTGCTGATCGACGGGCCGCAGTTCTTTCCCGCCATGATCGAAGCGATCGAGGGCGCAGAGCGGCGCATCGATCTCGAGCTGTATCTGGTGGAGGACGGCCATTGCCTGGAACGCATGCTCGAGCCGCTGGTGCGTGCGGCGGAGCGGGGCGTGCGCGTGCGCTGCCTGTTCGACGGTTTTGGGTGCCTGAAGATGAGCCAGGCCAATCGCGACCGCATGACTGCCGCCGGGATCGAGCTGCGGCTGTACAACCCGCTGTCGCTGCGCCTCAAGCTGCGCAACCTCCATCGCGATCATCGCAAGCTGCTGCTGGTGGACGGCGGCGTCGGCTTCGTCGGTGGCACCGGTATCACCGACGAATTCTGGAACCCGCGCAAACCTGCCGTGCACTGGCACGAGGTGATGGTCGAGATGTTCGGCCCACTGCTGCAGGACTGGCAGGAACTGTTCGACAGCCAGTGGGTGCACTGCCTGAGGCGGCGGATCTGGCAACTGCCCCTGCCGAGCCGTGCACCGCGCATTCCTCAGGTGCCCGAGGGGCCGGGCCTGGGTCGCGTCGCCTATGCCGCAGCGCGTCAGCATCGCGACATTTTGCTCAGCCTGTTGCGCAACCTGCGCCGGGCACAGACGCGTATCTGGCTGGCGACACCCTATTTCCTGCCCACCGGCAAGGTGCGTCGCGCGCTGATCCGGGCGGCACGCCGTGGCGTCGACGTGCGCCTTCTGCTCACCAGTCGCAACACCGATCATCCACCGGTGCGCTATGCCGGTCAGCGCTTCTACCCACGCCTGCTGCGTGCCGGCGTGCGGATTTATGAATATCAGCCACACTTCTCGCACCTGAAAATGGTGCTGGTCGATGACTGGGTCAGCGTCGGCTCATGCAACTTCGACTATTGGAACCTGCGCTGGAACCTGGAGGCCAACCTCGAAGCGATCGACGCTTCACTCAGCGCCCAGGTCCAGCGGAGTTTCGAGCGCGACTTTCAGGACAGCAGCGAGATCGATCTGGCCAGCTGGTACGCCAGGCCGCTGCATCTGCGGCTCTATCAGCGCCTGTGGGGCGCGATGGACCGTCTGCTGGTGAACATTTCAACCGCAACGGCTGACGGTCGTTGTGTACCGGAGCAAAGGCTCCAGACCCGCGCGAAAGAGGACGATGCAATGGCAGCAAAGAACATTTTGATGCTGGTGGGTGACTACGCCGAGGATTACGAAACCATGGTGCCGTTCCAGGCCCTGCAGATGGTTGGCCATCGCGTGCATGCGGTGTGCCCTGATAAGAAGGCCGGCGACACCGTGCGCACCGCGATCCATGATTTCGAGGGCGACCAGACCTACAGCGAGAAGCCGGGCCACAATTTTGCGCTGAACTTCGATTTCACCGCGGTGCGTGCCGAGGACTATGACGCGCTGGTGATTCCTGGCGGCCGCGCGCCGGAGTATCTGCGCCTGAACGAGCAGGTGCTGGCGCTGGTACGGGCCTTCGACGAAGCCGGCAAGCCGATCGCTGCCGTCTGTCACGGCGCACAGCTGCTGGCCGCCGCTGGCGTGCTGAAGGGCCGCGCCTGCAGCGCCTATCCAGCCTGCGCACCGGAGGTGAAGTTGGCCGGCGGCGACTATGTCGACATCCCGGTGGACCAGGCGCACACCGAAGGCAATCTGGTCAGCGCCCCGGCTTGGCCGGCGCATCCCGCCTGGCTGGCGGGCTTTCTCAAGCTGCTCGGCACCGAGATAAAGCTGTAGGATGCCCTGCGTGCCGTCCCGCATCTGCCGGGCGGCACGCATGACGACCCCGCGGCTCGTGCCGCTTCAGCAAGAGCGCCATTCGTGTCTGCCACTCCCAACGATCCCCTTCATGGCATCACCCTTGAAGCCATGCTCACCGAGCTGCATGCCCACTATGGCTGGGACGGCTTGGCCCAGCGCGTCGATATCCGTTGCTTCAAGAGCGAACCGAGCATCAAGTCGAGCCTGAAATTCCTGCGCAAGACGCCATGGGCGCGGCAGAAAGTCGAAGCGCTGTTCGTCCAGTTGCGCCGCCGCGGCTGATCAGGCGGTGTGAAAGCGAAAAGCCCGGCACTAGGCCGGGCTTTTCGTTTCCACGCAGATGCTTACTGCACCTCGACCGCCAGGCTGTCGGCGATCTTCTTCTGCCAGATCGCCGGACCGGTGATGTGCACGGACTCGCCGTTGGTGTCGACCGCGACGGTGACCGGCATGTCCTTCACTTCGAACTCGTAGATCGCTTCCATACCCAGTTCGGCGAACGCCAGCACCTTGGACTTCTTGATCGCCTGCGCCACCAGATAGGCGGCTCCGCCGACGGCCATCAGGTACACGGCCTTGTTGTCCTTGATTGCCTCGATGGCGATCGGGCCACGCTCGGACTTGCCGATCATGCCCAACAGGCCTGTGCTTTCCAGGATCTGCCGGGTGAACTTGTCCATCCGGGTCGCCGTGGTCGGGCCAGCTGGGCCGACCACTTCGTCACCGACCGGATCGACCGGGCCGACGTAGTAGATGAAGCGACCCTTGAGGTCCACCGGCAGCTCTTCGCCCTTGTTCAGCATGTCGACCATGCGCTTGTGCGCGGCGTCGCGGCCGGTGAGCATCTTGCCGTTGAGCAGGATGGTCTCGCCCGGCTTCCAGCTCTGCACTTCTTCCGGCGTGATGCTGTCCAGATCGACGCGGCGAGCGCTCGGGCCGGCTTCCCAGACGATTTCCGGGTAGGCGTCCAGTGGTGGCGCTTCCAGGCTGGCCGGGCCGGAGCCATCGAGCACGAAGTGGGCGTGGCGGGTGGCGGCGCAGTTCGGGATCATGCACACCGGCAGCGAGGCGGCGTGGGTCGGGTAATCCATGATCTTCACGTCGAGTACGGTGGTCAGGCCACCCAGGCCCTGGGCACCGATGCCCAGCTGGTTGACCTTCTCGAACAGTTCCAGGCGCAGCTCCTCAATGCGGTTCTGCGGGCCGCGGGCCTTGAGCTCGTGGATGTCGATCGGCTCCATCAGCACTTCCTTGGCCATCACCGCGGCCTTTTCCGCGGTGCCGCCGATGCCGATGCCGAGCATGCCCGGCGGGCACCAGCCGGCGCCCATGGTCGGCACGGTCTTGAGCACCCAGTCGACGATGGAATCGGACGGGTTGAGCATGGCGATCTTCGACTTGTTTTCCGAACCACCGCCTTTGGCGGCCACATCCACCTCGACTTTGTCACCGGGGACGATGGAGTAATGGATGACAGCCGGGGTATTGTCCTTGGTGTTCTTGCGGGAACCTGCCGGGTCGGCCAGGATCGAAGCACGCAGCACGTTTTCGGGCAGGTTGTAGGCGCGGCGCACGCCCTCGTTGATCATGTCGTCCAGGCTCATGGTGGCGCCATCCCAGCGCACGTCCATGCCGACGCGGACGAAGACGGTGACGATGCCGGTGTCCTGGCAGATCGGGCGGTGACCAGTGGCGCACATGCGCGAGTTGATCAGAATCTGCGCCATGGAGTCGCGGGCGGCCGGGGATTCTTCACGCAGGTAGGCTTCGTGCATCGCCTGGATGAAATCCACGGGATGGTAGTAAGAAATGAACTGCAAAGCGTCGGCGACGCTTTGAATCAGGTCGTCTTGCTTGATCACGGTCATGCAGCGCTTCCTCATGGCGGGGCGGTAAGAGGCGCGTCGGGAGTGGCAGTCGACGCGCCGCGAAAAAATGCGCGGCAGTATAACGCGTCAGACTGCGCGGTACACGGACGGACCAGGAGCGATGGGAATGCCGGCTAGGTTTTTGTTTTCGGTAGGCGTAGAGTGCGGCAAATTGCCACAGCGGGATGGATCCCTATGAGTGCGATGCGTTACGAGACCGATGAGCGATCGCTGCAGCAGTTGGTCACTCGGCGATTCGCAATGGCGTCCGTCACCTATGGCTTGGCCCTGCTGCTGACATGGGTGGCCGTGGCGAGTGGTTTCTACGAGGCGCCGATCGCCAGCGCGGTGGTGCATTCGGCGCTGATCGTGGTGAGTCAGCTGATGTTCTTCTGGCTGTTCCACCGAGGCATCAATCTGCGCTTCAAGGATCCCAGCCTGACCGAGCCACAGGTGCTGGTGGGACTGATCTGGCTGACTTATTTCCTCTTCAACCTGGGGAGCGCACGGGGCTCACTGCTCGTGCTCTATCTGCTGGTGTTGATGTTCGCGGTCTTTCTGCCGCCCAAGATCTTCATCCGCTACGCCTCCCTGGCATTTCTCAGCTTCGTCGGCCTGGCCGCGCTGGACTACTACCTCGAGCGCCCGATGGACACCACGGCGCTCGCGCTACAGGCCAGCGTGCTGCTGGTGACGCTGATCTGGATGTGCCTGTTCGCCGGTCACGTATATCGCCTGCGCCAGCGCATGCGCCAACGTCGCTATGCGCTGCAGGCGCACCAGGACACCCTGCGCGGCATGATGCGGCAGCTGGAGGACCTGGCCTCCACCGATGAGCTGACTGGTCTGTACAACCGTCGACGTTTCCTGCGCATCGCCGAGGGCGACCTGAGTCGTCTGCGCAAGGGGCATCAATCGGGCCTTGCGCTGATCGACCTCGATCACTTCAAGCGGATCAACGATATCCACGGCCATGCCACTGGCGACCGCGTGCTGCAGACCTTCGCCAAGGTGGCCCGCTCCTGCCTGCGTGACGACGATGCCTTGGCCCGCTACGGCGGCGAGGAGTTCGTCCTGCTGCTGCCGGAAACCGATGCCGAGCAGTTCCGTGCCTGCTGTGAGCGTTTGCGCGAAGCCTTCGCCAGTGCCGAGCCGGAGGATGCCGAGATCGCGGCCGGCCATCTCAGCCTGTCCATCGGCCTGACCCTGTTGAACGCCGGGGATGAGCTGGATGCCGCCCTGCAGCGGGCGGACGAGGCGCTCTATCGAGCCAAGCGGGCCGGGCGCAATCGCTGCGAGGCGGCATGGGATACCTGCGATGCCTGAACTCCGCTGCGCCGGACGTCGTTGGACCGTACCAACCGAGAGCAATCTGCTCGACGCGCTGACGCTGGCTGGCGTGACGGTGCCCTCCAGCTGTCGCGCCGGAAGCTGCCATGCCTGCCTGGTGCGATGCGTGGCAGGGGAGCCGCGTGACCTGCAGCCGGAGCTGCTGCGACCCGAGCAACGTCATGCCGGCTGGCGGCTCGCATGCCAGTGCCGGGTCGAAGGCGATCTGAGCCTGGAGGTCTTCGATCCCCGCCGCGATGGGTTGGCGGCGCGCGTGGAAAGCCTGGAATGGCTGGGCAGCAGCGTGCTGCGCCTGGGTGTGCTGCCGGAGCGGCCGCTGCGCTATCGAGCCGGTCAGCACTTGCTGCTATGGACGGCTACGGGCGTGGCTCGGCCGTATTCGCTCGCCAGTCTTCCCGACGATGACCCGTGGCTGGAGTTTCATATCGACTGCAGCCGGCCCGGCGCTTTCTCTGACTTCGCGCGGCAGCTGCGTCCCGGCGACGTGCTGCGGCTGGGTGAATTGCACGGGGGCGCTCTGCACTACGAACGGGAGTGGGCCGAGCGGCCGTTGCTGTTGCTGGCGGCCGGAACCGGCCTCGGACCTCTCTGGGGCCTGCTGCGCGAGAGCCTGCGCCAAGGCCACCGGGGCCCGATCAGGTTGCTGCATACCTGTCGCGACGGGCATTACCTGAAGGAGCCGCTGCAGGCACTCGCGCAGACGCATGACAACCTGCAGCTGGAATGGATTGGGGCGGATGGGCGAGACCGTATGTTGGATACGCTGCGGCCCACATCGCGCCGTGATGTCGCGCTGGTCTGCGGCGGTCCATCGTTCGTCGACGTCTGTGCCCGGCGTCTGTATCTCGCTGGTCTGCCGCGCGGGCAGATATTCGGCGATGCCTTTATCAGCGCCAATCAAGCCGACGTCTCCTGAAAGCACAAAGGCCGGCAAGATGCCGGCCTTTGTGTTGATGCGCTGGCGCGATTACTGATCGCCGACGCGCAGGATCTTCATGGTGTTGGTGCCGCCGGTGCTGTCGTGGTAGCTGTCACCCTTGGTCAGGATCACCCAGTCGCCCGGTTGCACGATGTTGCGCTTGAGCAACTCTTCCACCGCGATCTGGCTGACCTTGTCCGCCGGCAGAGCTGCCGGATCGAACGGAATGGTCTGCACGCCGCGGAACAGCGCAACCCGTGCCTGGGTTTCGCGGTGGGGCGAGAAGGCGAAGATCGGCACCGAGGAGCGGATGCGCGACATGATCAACGGCGTGTAGCCACTCTCGGTCAGCGCAATGATCGCCTTGACGCCGGGGAAGTGGTTGGCGGTGTACATCGCCGCCAGCGCCGCGCTTTCGTCGCAGCGCTCGAACTGCTGGCCGAGGCGGTGACCGGACTTGGTGCTGGTCGGGTGCTTTTCCGCACCGCAGCAGACGCGCGCCATGGCCTTGATCGCTTCGATCGGGTATTCGCCAGCGGCGCTTTCCGCCGACAGCATCACCGCGTCGGTGTAGTCGAGTACCGCGTTGGCTACATCGGACACTTCGGCACGGGTCGGCATCGGGCTGTGAATCATCGACTCCATCATCTGGGTCGCGGTGATCACCACCTTGTTGTGGCGACGCGCGTGCAGAATGATCTTCTTCTGGATGCCCACGAGTTCGGCATCGCCGATTTCCACGCCGAGGTCGCCGCGCGCCACCATTACACCGTCGCTGGCGCGAATCAGGCCATCGAGCGCCTCGTCATCGGCGACCGCTTCGGCGCGCTCGATCTTGGCGATCAGCCAGGCGCTGGAGCCGGCTTCGTCGCGCAGGCGGTGCGCCAGGTCCATGTCCGCGCCGTCACGCGGGAAGGAAACGGCCAGGTAATCCAGCTGCAGGTCGGCGGCCAGTTTGATGTCGGCCTTGTCCTTGGCAGTCAGCGCCGGTGCGGTCAGACCGCCGCCGCGACGGTTGATGCCCTTGTTGTCGGACAGCGGGCCGCCGATCAGCACGGTGCAGTGCAGTTCATCGGCCGTGGCGCTGTCCACGCGCATTACCACGCGCCCATCGTCCAGCAGCAGCTCGTCGCCAACCCCGCAATCCTTGACCAGATCCGGGTAATCGATACCGACCACTTCCTGGGTGCCGGCGTCGCGCGGGTGGGTGACGGAGAAGCGGAACTGGTCGCCTTCCTTCAGCTCGATGCGCTTGTCGGTGAACTTGGCGATGCGGATCTTCGGGCCCTGCAGGTCGCCTAGCAGTGCGACGAAGCGGCCATGGCGAGCGGCGATCTCACGGACCAGCTCGGCCCGGGCACGGTGCTCGTCGGGGCTGCCGTGGGAGAAGTTCAGGCGGGCGACATCCAGCCCGGCGATGATCATCTTCTCCAGCACATCCGGCGAACTGCTGGCCGGGCCCAGGGTGGCGACGATCTTGGTGCGACGCTGAATCATTCAAATGGCTCCTTCTTCTGGCTGGCTGCGAGGCTACTATGCTCGACCGTTGTAGTCATCGCCCGGCGGCCACTACTCTTTCGGCGCATCTGACGGGCTGTCTGCAGGTTTTTCCGGCGCGGTCGATACAGGAGCATTACGGAGGAACCCATGCGTACCCTGATCATCGTTTTTCTGACCCTGTTCACCGTGGGCTGTAGTGCCCGCCATGCGTCCGATCGCCATCTGGACGAGGCATACCGGCATTACGAGGCTGATAACTGCGAGCGGGTGATGCAGTCGCTGTCGCAGGCGGAGCGTCGCAGCAAACCGCGTAGCCAGGCGCAGCCGGAGATTTCGCTGCTGCGCGGCCAGTGCCTGGAGCGGCAGGGGCTGTTCGTCGACGCGGCGGAAACCTACCGCTTCATCATCGAGCGATTCCCTGCCAGCGAATACGCCTACCGCGCCCGTGCCCGACTGGAGACTCTGCGTCAGCTGGGGCACTATCACAGCGAGGCGCAGCCGGTGGCACAGCCGGCCAGGCGTTGAACACCACACCGTTCATGTGAGGGAACATGCGAGCGCTGCTTCTGACCCTGATACTGATGCCGGCGCTGGCATCCGCGCAGATCTACCGGTGGACCGATGCCGAAGGGCGCGTCCATTTCGGCCAGCGTCCGCCCGCCGGCGCCGAGCAGATCGAGGTGCGCCCGCAGGTCGTCGAGCGCGACGACCAGACCCGCGAGCGCGAGGCGCGCAGTGAGCGTTTCTTCGATGCGCGCCGCCAGGAGCAGCAGGCGGCGCGCGAGCAGGCCAGCCAGACACGGGCTGCTCGAGAGCAGGAATGCCAGAGCCTGCGCAGCCAGTTGTCGCAATTGCAGCTCGGCGGACGCTTCTTCCGTAACGATGCAGCCGGAGAGCGCGTCTACTACAGTGACAGTGAACTAGAGGCGGCTCGACAGCGCCTGGCGGCGCGCATCAGCCAGGTCTGCAACTGAGCCGAAGGGACTCGATCGCAGGGCTAAGGTAGAAGGCTTGGACGACATGAACATGGCGAACCAGCGTCGTATTCAGCGGCATCAGCTGCCGTACTACCTCAACGTATTCAACCGTTTCACGGAAAAGCCGCTGGGCTTCATCGGCAATCTGTCCGAGGGCGGACTGATGCTGATCAGCCCCTATCCGATGATGCTCGGGGTACGCTTCGAGATGCGCCTGAAAATCCCCGGCCAGACCGGCCAGCTGCGCCATGTGGATTTCAGCGCCTTCAGCCTGTGGTCAAGCGAAGACGTGACACCGGGCAGCTACGACACCGGCTTCTCGCTGATCGATCCGCCAGGCGAGATCCGCGAGATGATCGCCGCGTTGCATCACTATTTCAGCTTCCAGCCGATGCTGCATGTGCCGCTGGCGCATCAGACCTGTCCGCCATCGGACCGCTTTACCGACAAGGACTGCTGTCACGGCGTCTAGGCCTGTGATGGCGTCCGCCGAGGCCTTGGCCCGCCTTACAGCGACCCGGTTTTCTTCCAGGCCAGATACCGGCCGACCAGCGCCGGCCCGAGGTCGCTGGGCTGGACGTCGAGCACCGGCAGGCCGCCGGCGCTCAGACGACGGTGCAGTTGCTGGCGGGCGTTGAGGTAGTCCTGTGCGCCGCAGTAGTCGAGCGCGTCGTCCAGACTCTGCACCGGCCGCTGGCGCAGCTGATCCAACACTTCCTCACGCAGACTCACCAGCAGGACGCGATGCCGACGGGCCAGGCGCTGCAGGGCCGAGTGCAGCTCGACGTCATCCTCGTCACGCAGATTGCTCAGCACGATGACCAGCGCTCGGCGTGACTGGCGTGCCAGCAGTTGCTCGACGGCCGCGCTGTAGTCGGCCGGCTGCTGGGTCGGTTGCAGGTCATAGAGGCTGTTGAGCAGCAGGCGCAGTTGTTGCTGGCCCTTCGCTGGCGGCACATGGCGCTGCGCGTGGCTGGCGAAGGTGCAGGCACCGACCGCATCGCCTTGCCGCAACGCGGCATAGGCGAGCAGCAGACTGGCGTTGAGCGCATGGTCGAAATGCGACAGGTCGCCATCCTGGCTGCGCATCCGACGGCCGCAGTCGAGCATCAGCATGATCTGCTGGTCGCGCTCGTCCTGGTACTCGCGGGCGATCGGTGTACGGGCGCGTGCGGTGGCCTTCCAGTCGATCTGGCGCAGGGTGTCGCCTTCGCGAAACTCGCGTAGCTGGTGAAACTCCAGACCGAGCCCGCGACGTGGTTGCTGGCGCACGCCAAGGCGGTTCAGCCACAGGTCGATGGCTTTGAGTCCGGCGCCATGCAGTTGAGCGAAGTCGGGGTAGACGCGCGTCTCGCTGTGCAACGTCAGCGGTCGCCGACTGCGCCACAGGCCCAGCGGACTGAGCAGGCGGACATCACAACGCTGGAACATTACCTGTCCGCGCAGGTTCGGCTGCACGCGGTAGGCGAGACGGCAATGCTCGCCGGATTGCAGACGCACCCGCTGCGGCAGCTGCTCGACGGTCATGCCGGGCGGGACGTGATCGAACAGCTCCAGCTCGAGCGGAGCGGGCTGTCGATTGCTCACCGTAAGCTGCACCGGGCTCCAGTGGCCCAGCGGCAGGCTGCCCGACAGGCTACGTTGCACCTCGGGTGTCGGCAGGCGCCGCAACCTGTAGACATCGAACAGTGCCGTGGCCAGCAATGCCAGCAGCAGCCCCCACCAGACCGGCTGCAGGCTGGTTGCGAGTTCCAGCTGCAGCGCGGCCATTACGCCGATGACCAGGGCCAGCAGCGCCAGGGCGGCCAGCGCAACGAGCAGGCGACGGGATGGACTCATGCGCGCGGCGCCGGGACCTGATCGAGTAGCTGGTGCAGGACCTGATCCACCGAAAGCCCCTCGATATCCAGTTCCGCCGAAAGCCGTACGCGATGGCGAAGCACGGCCCGCGCGCAATCCTTGATGTCATCCGGGGTGACGAACTCGCCGCCGCGCAGCAACGCCCTGGCACGTCCGCCGCGTACCAGGGCGATCGAGGCACGGGGGCCAGCACCCAGCGCCAGGCCTGGCCAGCTGCGCGTGCTGCGCACCAGGCGCACGGCATAGTCCAGCACCTGCTCATCCAGCGGCAGTTCGCTGGCGATCTTCTGCAGCGCCTGCACGTCGCGCGCCTGCACCAGCTGACGCAGTGCGCTGACGTCGAGCATGTCGGCGCGTGCCGAACGGCTGACCTGACGGACCAGCTCCAGCTCTTCATCCGCTTGCGGGTAATCCATGCGCAACATGAGCATGAAGCGGTCCAGTTCGGCTTCTGGCAGCGGGTAGGTACCTTCTTGCTCGATGGGGTTCTGCGTCGCCATGACCATGAACGGTTGCGGCACTGCCAATGCCCGGCCTTCGAGGGTCACCTGCCGCTCCTGCATCACTTCGAGCAGTGCCGCCTGAGTCTTGGCTGGTGCGCGGTTGATCTCGTCGGCCAGCAGCAGATTGGTGAATACCGGCCCCTTGCGCAGCTTGAACTGCTCGCTCTGCATGTCGTAGACCGCATGGCCGGTGACGTCGCTGGGCATCAGGTCCGGCGTGAACTGGATGCGCGAGAACTCGCCACCGAAGCAGCGCGCCAAGGCACGCACCAGAAGCGTCTTGCCCAGTCCGGGGACACCTTCGATCAGCACGTGCCCACCGGCGATCAGCGCGGTCAGAACGCCGTCGATGACCTCGTCCTGGCCGATCACCGCCTTGTGCAGTTCATCGCGCAGCGCCTGGGCCAGCTGGGCGGCACGTGCGCGCTGGCTGATGGGGCTGGCGGTCGGGGCGGGGCTGCTCGAATCGGGGATCTGTTCGCTCATAACGCATTCCTGAGGCTTTGCAGGTCGGCGACCTGGCGGGTGAATTCGATGGCCGACAGGCGCTGCGCCGGTACTGGGCGCATGGCCTGCTCGACACGGCCTGGTGGCAGATTGGTGAGGCGGGCGAGCAGGGGCAGTTGCGCACCGGCCGAGAGCTGTTCGAAGCCGGGGTGATGGCGGCTGGCGCGGCAGCGGATGTCCAGCTGCAGCTGCTGCAGCAGCCGGGCCTGATTGCCGTGACGCATGAGGAACTCCGCCGAGCCGTGCAGGTGCTCTTGCAGCTGCCGGCGCGCCGGGCTGGCGGCAGGCAATATCGGCCCGAAACGCTGACCGGCGTGCCAGAGCCCGAGCACCAGAAGCAGTCCCAGGGCGACCAGCAGTTGCGGAAAATACCGGCGCAGCTGCGTGAACAGCCCGTCGTGCTCGCTGCGGTGCACAAGCGTCACTGCGCTGTCCTGGGTCAGATACCACAGCAGCCAGGCGTGGTCGTAATCGTCGATCTTGCGGTTCTGCCAGATCCAGCTATCGGTCAGGGCGGTGATCAGCCCGTCGCCGTGCTGCAGCTGCAGCATATGCGTGGCACCGGCGCTGTTGGCCCAGGCGTGGGCCCGATTGTCGGCGTCGTACAGATGAAAGTCGGTGTCAAAGGCGATGAACGCTGGTGCGCGCTCGTTCTCCAGATAGAGCTTGGTCAGCTGCGGATGTTCTTCGGCGGTTGAGGACTGCGGCGTCTGGCTGCTTTCGTCCAGTTCCTCCGTTGCGTATTGCTGCAGATTGAGCTGGTCGAGCAGCAGGTCGCCACTTTTGCCGGCTTTCTCGTCCCACAGCCGCTCCGCCACCACCACCAGATGGCCGCCGGCGGCCGCCCAATCGAGCAGGCGTTCGGTCTGCCGTGGCGTCAGGTTGCGCCGGTCACCCAGCAGGAGCAGGGTCCGGCCCTCGCTTGGCAGCGTCTCGACGCCGCCGATGCCTTCGTGATGTTCCACCGTGAGGTCGAGGCCGCGCAGGAACAGCTCCGCGGCGAGATAAGGGTTACTGCGTGCTTCCGGGGCCGGCCCATGTTCGACCACATCCTCGTAGGGTTGCAGCTGGCTGGCCAGCCAGATGATCAACAGGCCGAGCAGCAGCACCGCCACGGCGGCCAGCGCACGCGTATGCAGGCGACTCATGACTGCACCTGCTGGCCGAACAGTCCGCGCCAATCGGCACACAGCGCATCGCGGGCCTCCGTTTCGGCGGGCCGGTGTCCGTACGCCTGCGCCTGCCAATGTCGGGTGAGGCGCTCGGCGAAGCCGGCCAGGGACTCGTGCTGCAGCTGACGCACCTGCTGCAGCACTTCACCTTCGGTGTGTGCTGCGTTCAAGGGTAGCTGAAAGTCGTGCAGCAGGCGGCTGAGCAGGCCGCGATAGAGCAGTGCCAGTGCCGCACGTGGGTCAGTCTGCCAGAGCCGTTCGGCCTCGCCGGCAATGTCGGCTGGCAGCTTCTCGGGCGCGACATCGAGGCCGAACAGCTGGGTGGGCGCTACGGCGGTACGTCGCTTGGGCATGCGCAGGCGCCCGGCGAAAACCTGCAGCCACTCGCGGTAGCGCCACAACACAATCGCCACCACCGGGGCCAGCAGCGTCCACAGCAGCACTTCCAGGACCTGCGCCAGGCGCTCCAGCCCTTGCCACAGCGAACCGCCCTGCAGCAGGCGTTCGAGCAGGCGTGCCAGGGTGCTCGGTCGCTCGGACGCTTGGCCATCGCCCAAGCGCCAGCGCGTGACGGTTTCGCGATGCTGGAACGGCGGCTGGTCTAGCAGCGCATCGATTCGTTTGCGCGCTGCGTCACTGGTCAGTGGCTGGTTGAGCAGTCGTTCGCTCTCCGGTCCCGGCTGGGTGGTGTCGGCTTGCGCAGCGGGTGCCGCCCAGGCGCTGTTGTCCGCCGGCCAGAACAACAGGCTGACGGCGAGCAGAACCGCTGGCACGGTACTGAGCAGGCGCTGACGCAGGCGGCGGAAGGCGAGTTCGATGTCCCAGGCTTCAAGGTGGGTGCGTCGGTTGAGATAGAGGCTGAAGCCGCAGGCGACGTAGATCGGTTCCCAGACGATCAGCACCAGCGCGTAGAGCAGGTTCGACAGATGCTCGAGCCAGAGCCACTCGCCGCTCAGCCCGAGCAGGTCCTCCCAGTTCCAGCGCTGAACCAGCTGTGCCGGTAGGAAGAAATACAGCAGGCCCAGCAGGCCGAGCCAGAGCGCGCCTTCCAGATGTACGCCAACCACGGTCAGCCAGCTGGCCGCGCGACCGTTGCGCAGGCTCAGTGTCACCAGGCGCTGCTTGCGGGCCCGGCCATCGAGGCCTTCGAGCTGCTGCACAGGCAGGTCGAAGCTGCGCGTCGTGCTCAGCCGGCGCCAGGTCAGGCTGGCCAGCCATTGCTGGCGCAACAGGCCAGGAAAGGCCTTGAGGCTTTCGCGCAGGGAGGGCGTCTCGCCAAACAGGGCTTTGGACAGGATGTGCAGCGGTAGCCGCTCGAACAACGGCTTGAGCCACCAGAACAGCAGCAGCGCGACGCTCGGGTGCTGCCACAGCAGCAGACTGAACAAGCCGAAAACCGGCAGCGTGACGGCTGTCCAGCTGAGCATCAGCAGTCTGGCGTGGCGCCGGGCCAGATGGATGCCGAGATCCAGCGCCTCCCATGAACTGCGCGGGCGTATCGAGACGCTGGCTTCAGTCAGCTGCATAACGACCCCGCCCGGCGAACATGAAGTAGGCGCCCACCAGCAGCCACAGCGCTGCGCCGACGATGTATTTGATCGTCGGTGTCGTCAGCGTCATGGAGGACCAATAGGCTTCGACGAATGCGGCGATCAGCAGGAAGGCGGTTGCGCCGCAGACCAGCTGGATGCCGTGTTTGGCTGCCAGGCGCAGTGCTTGCGCGCGAGTTCGGCAGCCCGGCGCCAACAGTGCTGCACCGAGCTGCAGCCCGGCCGCGCCGGCGAAGGTGATGGCCGTCAGCTCGAACGCACCATGGCCGATGACGAACGACCAGAATGGCTGGTGGTAGCCGATGCCCGTCAGGTGGCCGGCCACTGCGCCGATGGTCAGGCCGTTGAAGAGCAAGAAGAACAAGGTCCCCAGGCCGAACAGCAGCCCGCTGGCGAACGTCTGGAAGGCGATGCCGATGTTGTTCATCACGTAGTACCCGAACATCAGCCAGTCGTCACCGGCTCCGCGCTCGGCAAAACGGCCCAGGCGACTGGCATCGGGGTCGTACATCTGCTCCATCTGCGCGACCTGGTCGGCCGGCAGCACGCTGTAGACCAGGTCCGGAAAGGCGTATACCAGCGCAGCCATGCCGAGCAGGCTGCCGTAGAACAGCAGGCTGGCCGCCAGCACGTAGCGCCATTGGAGGCGCACGGCGCGGGCGAACCCGCCAGTGATGAAGCCGAGCATGCGGCCGAGCAACGGGCTGCGGTGGCGATAGAACTGCTGATGGCCACGCAGGACCAGCCGTTGCAGCTGCTCGACCAACTGGCTGCTGTAGCCGCGGGATTCGGCAATGGCGAGCTGCTGGCAGAGCTGACGGTAGGCGGCAGGGAAGGCGTCGGCCTGTTGCGCGCTGGCCTTGCCACGCTCGAGCGCGTCCAGCTGCGCTGCGAATTCGAGCCAGCGCGCCTGATGCAGGCGTTCGAATGCGGCCTGCTTCATGCTGCACCCATTAGCGAACGGGCGATGCCGTGAATTTTCGCCTCGGCCTCCTGGTCCGAGGTCGCCAGCGGTTCGGCCAGGATCGAAGCCAGCTCGAGGCGGCGCTCGGCGGAAAGGCTGGCCTGGCGTTCGGCAAAGGCGATCAGCGCGCGCTGCTCGTCGAGGGTCAGCTTGAACGGAGCCGTGACGGCTTCCGCATCCGGCAGTGCTGGGCGCACTGCAGGTTTTTCCTGATAGACCACCAACGTGCCTGCTGCCAGGTCGCCGAGTCGCTTGAAGGCCGGGTTTGCAAGGCAACTCAATGCGCCCAGGAAATAGCCGAACGGCAGCAGGTCGACGAAACGCAGCAGATTGCGCGTCAGCGAGGACGTCCAGCCCACCGGCGTGCCGTCGTCATGCACGACGCGCAGCCCCAGCCAGTATTTTCCCGGGGTGCGACCCTGATTCAGAACTTCGAAGAGCACCATGTACCACCACTGGACGAGAAACAGCAGCAGTGCGCCCAGTCCCATGCCGAACTTGCCCAGCAGTCCGAGCGTAAAGAAGAGGATCAATAGCAGGGCGCCGCGAATACCCAGGTCGATGGCGAAGGCGAGCGCGCGCGGAACGAGACCGGCCGGGCGCAACACCAGGTCGATGCCCTCTGGGGTTTCCACGCGATGGCTGGTGTCGAGCAGGGCTTGGCGGTCGATGTTCGATGGCAAGGGCAAGGTCGTCTAGGGTCAGGCAGAAGCTGATGCTATGCGGCAAGCACGGCTGCGGCAATGCGCGCGATGGTCAGATGACCCGCCGGGCGCCGAAAGTGGGACGGATTATGGCGAAATGCCTGCTTCGTTGCAGGATGCCGTTCGCAGAGCGGGGCACCTTCTTGGACTCACCGCGATGGCCATGTCGCAGCTGTTAGACTGCTGTGCAGATCGAGAAGGACTCTCCCGTGACTCCAAGCATCTTCTGGTACGACTTCGAAACCACAGGCATATCGCCCAGCCGCGACCGCCCCTTGCAGGTTGCCGGTATCCGAACCAACGAGGCGCTCGAGGAAATCGGCGAGCCGCTGAACATCTACTGTCGACCCGGCGACGACATCCTTCCCCATCCCGCCGCGTGCCTGGTCACGGGAATCACGCCTGCAGTTCTGCAGCAGAAGGGGATGTGCGAGGCCCAGTTCGTTCATCATCTGCATCGGGAATTGTCGACTCCCGGAACCTGCGGCGCCGGCTACAACAGCCTGCGTTTCGACGACGAAGTGACCCGCTACAGCCTGTACCGCAATTTCTACGATCCGTATGCACGCGAATGGCAGGGCGGCAACAGCCGTTGGGACCTGATCGATCTGGTGCGTACCGCCTATGCGTTGCGCCCGGAAGGAATTGGCTGGCCGGAAGACGACGGGCGGGTGACGCTCAAGCTCGAGCGCTTGAGTGCCGCCAATGGGCTGGAACATCTGAACGCCCACGACGCGCTGTCCGATGTGCGCGCCACCATTGGCCTCGCCAGGCTCATTCGTGAGCGGCAGCCGCGTCTGTACGAATATCTCTTCAATCTGCGTCGCAAACATGCGGTGCTCGAGCAGGTCACCCTGCTGGAGCCGCTGGTGCACGTGTCCGGACGCTTCTCGGCTGCCCGGCATTTCCTCTCCGTGGTGCTGCCGCTGGCCTGGCATCCGCGCAACCGCAATGCGCTGATCGTTTGCGATCTGCAAGCCGAGGTGCGGCCGTTATGGCTGGAAAGCGCGGAAACGCTGCGACAGCGGCTCTACACGCGTCGCGACGAGCTGGCCGAGGGCGAGTTACCTGTCCCGCTGAAGCTCGTGCACATCAACAAGTGCCCGGTCCTGGCGCCGCTCAAGGTCTTGCGCGAGGCGGATATCCAGCGTCTGGAGCTGGACTTGCCTGCGTGCCACGAACGTGCTGACGCGCTACGCGAACAGCGCCACGTGTGGAGCCCAAAGCTGGACGAGGTGTACCGCGAAGAGGGGTTCATCGGTGTGGACGATCCGGAACAGCAACTCTATGACGGCTTTCTGGGCGAGCGCGATCGGCGGCTGTGCGATCGGATTCGCGAGATGGCGCCGGCAGAGCTCGCTCGGCAACAGTGCCACTTCGATGATGTACGGTTAGAGGAATTGCTGTTCCGTTATCGCGCGCGCAACTTTCCGGAAGCGTTATCGGCTGAAGAGCGGGTGAGGTGGCAACGGTTCTGCCAACAGCGCCTTAGCGGCGAGATAGCCGGCGCGCCCAATACCCTTGCGCAGTTCGAGGCGGATATACAACAGTTCATGCTCACTGCCACCCCGGCGCAGCAGCAGCTATTGCAGCAGTGGCGTGAATACGGGCGCGCCTTGGGTGAGCGTTACGGGTGCAACTAGCGCGTCCGGCCCGGTTGGCTATCGAAAAAGAGCAGCGGCTGTTACGGGTGGGAAGCGCGCAATAAAAAACGCCGCTTGTCGACGTCGATCAATAACGTCGGGAAGCGGCGTTCTTTATAACCCTGGTATTGCTTAGCCCAGAAGAGTGGCCCAGCTTTCCACGGTGTCGGAGCCCCATTGGGCTTTCCATTCTTTCAGCGTCTTGTGGTTGCCACCTTTGGTTTCAATCACTTCACCGCTGTGCGGGTTCTTGTACTGCTTGACGCGACGTGCGCGCTTGCTGGCGGCCGGCGCTTTCGCCGCACGTGGAGTTTTGCTGTTGCGGGAGGCATCCGGATCGAGCAGGGCGATGATGTCGCGCAGCGACTTCTGGTATTCGCCCATGAGTTCGCGCAGCTTGCCTTCGAACTCCAGTTCCTTTTTCAGTTTGTCATCTTCGGAAAGGGACTTCAGTCGCTCCTGAAGTTCCTTGATGGCCTCTTCAGTGGCGCGATACTCGTTGATCAGTGACATGTGACTTCCTTGGATTAGGTTTGAACGCAAGTGTCAGCAATCATAGTCCTGCGTAATGGGCAAGTAAATATAGATGGATAAAAAAGCGGGGCACTTTTTGTAGGGATATTTCATGCGTACCGAAGGGCCAGCGCGGACAGCTTTCGACAAGCTTAAACAAACGTAATTTCTGTTTTATCGGGCAAGTTTTTTCGATTGTTTCCAAGGCGTGTCCAAATAACCGGACAGCTGAATCGTGCCGGCGGGGTTGCGTGGCTTCTCAATCCAACGCCGGCGTTAACGCGATGGCTGTGCTTTTGTCTGCTGGGATAGAATGCCGCGTTTCCTTCGTGTCGGAGTAACCGTTAATGCGCACTTTCAGGCTGGTGATTGCCTGCCCCGATGGCGTTGGCATTGTTGCCAAGGTCAGTAACTTTCTCGCCACCTACAATGGCTGGATCACGGAAGCCAACCACCATTCCGACCACCAGAGCGGCTGGTTCTTCATGCGCCATGAAATCCGCGCTGATTCGCTTCCGTTCGACCTCGACGGGTTCCGTCAGGCCTTTGTCCCGATTGCCCGCGAGTTTTCCATGGAGTGGCGTATCACCGACTCCGAGCGGCGCAAGCGCGTGGTTCTGATGGCGAGCCGTGAATCGCATTGCCTGGCCGACCTGCTGCATCGCTGGCACAGCGGCGAGCTGGATTGCGACATTCCTTGCGTGATTTCCAACCATGACGATCTGCGCAGCATGGTCGAGTGGCACGGGATTCCGTACTTCCATGTCCCGGTCGATCCTGCCAACAAGCAGGAGGCCTTCGCTGAAGTGACGCGCCTGGTGCGCGAACAGCGTGCCGATGTGATCGTGCTGGCGCGCTACATGCAGATTCTGCCTGCCGAACTGTGCGACGAATTCGCCCAGCGGGTGATCAACATCCACCACAGCTTCCTGCCGTCTTTCGTCGGCGCCAAGCCGTATCACCAGGCCTCGCTGCGGGGTGTGAAGCTGATCGGGGCGACCTGTCACTATGTCACCGAGGAGCTCGATGCCGGGCCGATCATCGAGCAGGACGTGGTCCGCGTCAGTCATCGCGACAGCATCGAGGACATGGTTCGCCTCGGCAAGGACGTGGAGAAGATGGTGCTTTCCCGCGGCCTGCGCTATCACTTGGAAGATCGCGTGCTGGTACACAGCAACAAGACCCTCGTGTTCAACTGACAGTCCGGAGGCGCCGTGGCAGATCCTTTCGAGCGTGTCGTGGCCAAGGCGCCGCCGGTCATCGGCAGTGGTTGCACCCAGCGCTACGACCCGGAGGCGTTATCACCCGAGCAGGGCACGGAATTCGCCGGGGCGGTGGAGTTATGGGCACAGCTGCGCCGTGTACAGGCGCCGTGCGATTCAGGCAACACCGAAGATGGCGAAAGCGAACCTGAACAGTAGTTGGCGATTGGGAGCTGACTGATGCACGCATTGATCGATCATCTGCTGCTGGGGGCCGACGCCAACGGCGAACCCAGCGTGCAGTCCCTGCGTCTTGCCAATCGGCATGGCCTGATCGCCGGCGCCACCGGCACCGGAAAGACGGTGACCTTGCAACGGCTGGCCGAGCAGTTCAGTGATGCCGGGGTCGCGGTCTTCGCCGCGGACATCAAGGGTGACCTGTGCGGTCTGGGCGCCGCGGGCTCGCCTCAAGGCAAAATCGCCGAGCGGATCGCCAGCATGCCCTGGCTCGATCATTGTCCGCAGGCATACCCGGTCACCCTGTGGGACGTACATGGTCGTAGCGGCCATCCCTTGCGTACTACGCTGAGCGAAATGGGGCCGCTGCTGCTCGGCAATCTGCTGCAACTGACCGATAGTCAGCAGTCGGCGCTCTTTGCGGCCTTCAAGGTGGCGGATCGCGAAGGGCTGTTGCTGCTCGACCTGAAAGACCTCAAGGCGCTGCTCGCCCACCTCAAGGCTGAACCACAGATGCTGGGCGAGGACAGCGCGCTGTTCACCGCGGCCTCGTCGCAGGCCTTGTTGCGGCGCCTGGCGACGCTGGAGCAGCAGGGTGCTGAAGCCTTGTTCGGCGAACCTGCATTGCAGCTCGAAGATATCCTGCAGCCGGCGCCCGACGGACGCGGTGTCATCCATCTGCTCGATGCAAGCACGCTGGTTCACGAGGCGCCCAAGGTTTACGCGACCTTTCTGCTCTGGTTGCTGGCCGAGCTGTTCGAGCAGCTTCCGGAGCGGGGCGACGCCGATAGACCAGTGCTGGCGCTGTTCTTCGACGAGGCGCACCTGTTGTTCGGTGATACGCCAAAAGCACTGCAGGAACGCCTGGTACAGGTGGTACGGCTGATTCGCTCGAAGGGCGTGGGCGTCTACTTCGTTACGCAGTCTCCGGCCGATCTTCCGGATACGGTGCTGGCTCAGCTGGGGCTGCGCATCCAGCACGGGCTGCGGGCGTTCACGGTCAAGGAGCAAAAGGCGCTGCGCTCGGTGGCGGACGGCTTTCGCGCCAACCCGGAATTCTCGACGCTCGATGTGCTGACCCAGCTTGGAATCGGTGAGGCGCTGGTCGGTGGTCTCGAGGAAAAGGGAACCCCAGCGATGGTGCAGCGCGTCGCGATCGCTCCGCCGCAGTCGCGCATTGGTCCGCTGAGCGAACCCGAACGCGCGGCACTTATCGCGCGCTCCGGTCTTGGCCGTCGCTACGACAAGCCCTTCGATCGGGAGTCGGCCTACGAGATGCTGAGTGCCCGGGCAACGCAGAACGTCGAGCAGGAGCGTGAAACTGCAAACAAGCCTCGTCGCGAGACGAACAAGACTGGCAGTGAATTGAGTGATTTAGCTGGCCGTGTAGTGAAGAGTGCGCTGAGCCAGGCCGCGAACCAGTTGGGGCGGCAGTTGGCCAGAGGTTTGCTGGGCTCTTTATTGGGCGGCAAGCGCTGACGGTTTCGTTCCGGCCGCAATTCACGCACTGCGTATGTTCGTACGCTTGAGATGCTGCGGTTAGGCCGGCGGTGTAATTGCGCCGTCACAATCGGCACGCTTCGCCTGTTCCAGCTTTTGGACTTCCTGTTGAAAAACCTGATCGAGCACGGTGGGCTTCTTTCGCCACGGTTTGCGTTCGGGCTCGCGTTCAGCGGCGTAAGTCGTTATTTCACCACCGTAGATATTGGTAAAACGCTGAGCCTGGCGCTCGAGTTCTGCGCGCAGTTCGTCTTTGGTCACGTAATAAAACCTGTGTTGGATGATTTGAATTGAGACGTGGCAGTCAGCAAATGATTGCATGGCCAGTTTGTAACCACTGTTTGCCGGCTGCATGGCCAGCATATGCCTGCAAGAAATGAGGTCAATTTAAAAGATTTAAACAATTGCGGAGCAAGCGGCAAAAGCGAGGACTGGTTCGAAAAAAAAACGTCATGCCGATCAGTTGCGAAGTATGCCTCGCTATCCTTTACCGGGCCAGGAAAAAGAAAACCCGCCGAAGCGGGTTTTCCTCAATGCACCGAGAACAACTATCGCGCCACTTTGGCCTCGTTGCTCTGTTCGGCGCGTCCGTAAACATCGTCGAAGCGCTCGATATCGTCCTCACCCAGATAGCTGCCGGACTGGACTTCGATGATTTCCAGCGGAATCTTGCCCGGGTTGGCGAGGCGATGCACCGAAGTGATCGGAATATAGGTCGACTGATTCTCGGTGAGCAGGAACGTCTTGTCGTTGCAGGTTACCTGAGCGGTGCCGGATACCACGATCCAGTGCTCGGCACGGTGGTGGTGCATCTGCAGCGAGAGGCTGGCGCCCGGATTCACGCAGATGCGCTTGACCTGGAAGCGACCGCCCATGTCCACCGAGTCGTACCAGCCCCAGGGGCGGTACACGGCGCAGTGGTTCTTGGTCTCGCTGCGCTCCTGGGCGTCGAGCTTGCTGACCAGTTTCTTGACGTCCTGCACCTTATCCTTGTGCGCAACCATCATGGCGTCTTTGGTTTCCACGACCACGATGTCTTCCAGACCCAGCACCGTGACCAGCTTGCCATTGCCGTGGACCAGGCAATTGCGCGAGTCCTCGGCGATCACGTCGCCTTTGAGCACGTTGCCATTCTGGTCCTTCTCGTGCACGTCCCAGATCGACGACCAGGAGCCGACATCGCTCCAGCCGGCGGACATCGGAACCACACAGGCCAACTGAGTCTTTTCCATCACGGCGTAGTCGATGGAGTTGTCCGGGCAGCAGGCGAAGGTGGCCGGATCGATCAGCACTTCGTCGCCGTTCTTCACGCTGCGCTCGAGCGCGACCCAGCAGGTGTCGTAGATGTCCGGGTCGTGCTTCTTCAGTTCATCCAGGAAGACACTGGCGCGGAACAGGAACATGCCGCTGTTCCAGTAATAGTCGCCCGACTCCAGATAGCTCTGGGCGCGCGCTTCGTCCGGCTTCTCGACGAACTGGGCGACGCGCTTGATGCCATCCGGCAGACCGGTATTGGCGTCCTGGCTGCCACGGATGTAGCCGTAGCCGGTTTCGGGACGGGTCGGTGGCACGCCGAAAAGCACCATCTCACCGTTCTCGGCGGCATTGGTGGCCAGCGCCAGGGAGCGCTGGAAGGCTTTCTGGTCTTCGATCACATGGTCAGCCGGCAGGACCAGCAGCAGCTCGTCGCGGCCTTCCTCGATCAGCTTCATCGCGGCGATGCCGATGGCGGGTGCCGTGTTGCGACCGAAAGGCTCGAGCAGCAGGCCCTGGACGCCCAGCTTGCGAGCCGCCAGCTGCTCCTTGACGATGAAGCGATGGTCCTTGTTGCACACCAGCAAAGGCTGCTGCATTCCGTCGAAGGCCAGGCGCTCGACAGTCTGCTGGAACAATGTCTGTTCGCCAGTCAGTGCAAGGAACTGCTTGGGGAACGACTTGCGGGAGAGGGGCCACAGTCGGGAGCCGCTACCACCTGAAAGAATAACCGGGATCATATTGCTTCTCCTGAATCGTTTCGAAGGTCGTTCTACTTGTTCGATGGGGCAGCCCATCTGGCTGCACCGCTCGTTTCGTGTTCATTCGCGAGGGAATCGCCGGAACGAAATCCGCTCTGTCCCGAAGCGCTGCTCCGGGATTGGAAATCTGTATTCATTGGTTCGCTGAGTTACCGGACCATCGCGCTCAGGCCGTGGCTATCTGTTGCGCGCTGCCAGTTGATGCGTGCCTGTGGCCGACCAATGACGAGTTGACTGACGCCATCGTCGGGAGTGGTGCGTGGCGTATGTTGCGCGTCCAATAGGGGCGGTGCGTTTGCATGGCCGTAACCCTCTGTTCGTGCCTTGCTCGGCGTTTGTCATGCGAGGTGCCGCGCTGGCACTGCTCGACGCCTCGGCCATTGGCCTGATGCCCGGCAGCATCGCTGCTCGAGGTTGCGCTACCGCCGGGGTCGCGGCGCGACCGGGAACGGAGCGGTTTGCAAGTTCAATTACCCTATGCACGTTCATGTGCGACGTCCCTTTCCACCTGGAATTGTCGGTACGCGCTTATGATTGCCAGCTGTGCTCGATAGTTCCCGCGCCGACTACCGTTGATCGGTGAGTTTTTTCGACGGGTTCTCGGTGTGTGGTCGACGGCGGGGCTGGACTCGACGAGCCTGCGAGAGGGGCTGGCTGGGGTGCAGGAGGGCGGCGCGGGAGATGGATGGCGTGACGTCGCGCCATCCACCGAAGCCGGATTACTGGTCGCTGGCGTCGCGCAGGAAAACCAGGTGATCGGCAGAGGAGTCGTTCGCGCTGTAGCGGTAGCCTTCGTAGTCGAATGCCGACAGCTGATCGGGGGTGCTGATGCGCTCCTTGATGATCCAGCGAGCCATCAGGCCTCGTGCCTTCTTCGCATAGAAGGAGATGATCTTGTACTGGCCGTTCTTCATGTCCTTGAAATCGACATTGATGATGCGCGCATTCAACGCATTGCGTTTGACCGCGCTGAAGTATTCGTTGGACGCCAGGTTGAGCAGCACGTCATCGCCCTGATCGGCGAGCGCTTCGGTCAGCCAGTCGCTGATACGTTCGCCCCAGAAAGCGTATAGATCCTTGCCGCGGGGGTTGGTCAGCTTGGTGCCCATCTCCAGGCGATAGGGCTGCATGAGGTCCAGCGGCCGCAGCAGGCCATAGAGTCCAGAGAGCATGCGCAGGTGCTTCTGCGCGAACAGCAGGTCGTCTTCGGTGAAGTCATCGGCGTTGAGTCCGGTATAGACGTCACCCTTGAACGCGAGCAGCGCCTGCTTGGCGTTGCTCGGGGTGAACGCCGGTGTCCAACTGCCGTAGCGAGCAACGTTCAACGCTGCCAGCTTGTCGGAGAGGTGCATCAGTTCGCTGATCTGCGCCGGCGAGTAGCGACGAAGCAATTCGATCAACTGCTGTGAGTGGTCGAGGTACTGGGGCTGGGTGAAGCGTTCGGTTATCGGGGGTGTGTCGTAATCGAGTGTCTTGGCCGGGGAAATCACCATCAGCATGCAAGGTCTCCTTTCTGATGGCGCGATTGTAGGGGCACGGCCGGCGAGTCTCCAGCTATGGGCGCCATAGCCTCCGGTGTTGACCTTGCCCGTGGGGCAAGGCGCAAGCTAGTGCCAGTCAAGTTAGGAGTTCGTATGTCTGACTGCAATCACGCGCAATGGCAACCGCCACACGATTACCGCCCGCTCGAGCGCCGCTCGGAACGGCGGACATGGGCGGTGGTGATTCTCACCGGTCTGACGATGCTGCTGGAGATCACCGCCGGTTACTGGTTCAACTCCATGGCATTGCTCGCCGATGGCTGGCACATGGCCTCGCACATGGTCGCCATAGGCCTCGCCGCGCTCGCGTATCTGTTGGCGCGGCGCTATGCGGCGGATCATCGTTTCACGTTCGGCACCTGGAAGATCGAGGTGCTGGCCGGTTTCGCCAGCGCGCTGCTGCTGGTGGTGGTGGTGGCGCTGTTCATGATCGGTGAGTCGTTGCTGCGCTTCTGGGCGCCGGCGGCGATCGGCTTCGATGAGGCGCTGGTGGTTGCGGTCGTCGGCCTGCTGGTGAATCTGTTATCGGCCTGGTTGCTGCGGGACCAGCATGATCACGGCCACGGCCACGGCCACGGCCACGGCCACGGCCACGGCGATGATGCCCATAGCCATGCTGAGCGGGGTCATGCGCACGCACACGGTGCGCCAGGCAAGGACCTCAACCGCCATGCAGCCTTCATCCATGTGTTGACCGATGCCCTGACCTCGGTGGCGGCCATCATCGCCTTGCTGGGCGGCAAGCTCTTCGGCTGGGGCTGGCTTGACCCGGCGATGGGCATCATCGGCGCCCTGGTGATTCTCGTCTGGGCCCGCGGTCTGTTGCGCGATACGGCCAAGGCGCTGCTGGACCGTGAGATGGATGACCCGCTGGTGGGCAAGGTGCGCGAGGCGCTTGAACGGGTGCCCGACACGGAGGTCACCGACCTGCATCTGTGGCGTGTGGGGCGATCGCAGTACAGCTGCATCCTGAGCGTGGTGACGCATCAGCCCCACACGGCCGACCGCTACAAGGCGGCGCTGCAACCCTTTACGCAGTTGGTGCACATCACCGCCGAAGTGAATCGCTGCGGCGAAAGCGCGCACCTTGATTCTCGACAATAACGCGCAGGAAAGCCGCGAGCCAAGGCCCTGTGGTCGATTCGTGAAAAAAAGCCGTGTTCAACGGAAAAGTCTTTTGCCTGTCATAAGTTTTACGGTATTACCAAGTTCAGACCGCCGAACCCTGCGACACAGGTGGCGGCTCCTGGGCAGCCCCGAATCCACCGGCTTCCCTCGTCCGCTCACCCAATCGCACGGCGGTCACTCTGCGGCGGAGCGCTTATCCGCTTCGCTTCTGACCCTAGAAGAAGGTGATCGGTATGGATGACTACGGCAGATCTCGCGCCACCCAGCCCACGCTCTACGTCCTCGACACGAACGTCCTGATACACGATCCCAACGCCTTGCTGAATTTCCAGGAACACCAGGTCGCCATTCCCATGACCGTGCTGGAGGAGCTCGATCAGCTCAAGACCGGCAAGCACAGCGTGGCGGCCGAGTGCCGGCAGGCGATCCGTCTGATCGACAAGCTGCTGGGCGATGCCACGCCGGAAGAAGTCGAGTTGGGTGTGCCGATCCAACGTGGCAAGAGCGGCCCATCCGGCAGCCTTTCGATCCTGATGAGCAAGGGCGGCGACTCCATCGCACTCCCGGAAGACCTGAACGACAACAAGATCATCAATCAGGTGGTCAGGCTCAGCAAACAGCGGCCCGGGGTCCCCGTGGTGCTGGTGACCAAGGACATCAACATGCGCCTGAAGGCGCGAGCCTGCGGGGTGGCAGCCGAGGATTACCACACCGATCAACTGGTCGACGACATCGGCCAGCTGTCGCGGGGGTATCACAGTGTCAGTGGCTCCTTCTGGGACCGGGTGAGCAAGGTGGAGACCCACCAGGGCCATGGGCGCACCTGGCATCGCGTCCAGCTGATCGACAACCTGCCGGCGGTGCACATCAACGAATTCATCATCGACGAGCAGGGCTTCGTGGGTTGGATCAAGGGCATCAAGGCCGATGAGCTGCTGCTGCTCGACCTGCATCAGGAGCCATTGCTGCACCAGGAAGCCTGGGGGTTGCGCCCGCGTGATATCCATCAGGCGCTGGCATTGTTCGCCTTGCTCGATCCGGATATCCATCTGGTCAACCTGTCCGGCGCTGCCGGCTCGGGCAAGACCATTCTGGCGCTGGCGGCGGCCATCGAGCAGACCGTGGTCAGCAAGCGCTACCGGCGCATCATTGCCACCCGCAGCGTGCAGGGGCTGGACGAAGACATCGGCTTCTTGCCCGGCACCGAGGCCGAGAAGATGGAGCCCTGGCTGGGGGCGATCACTGACAATCTCGAAGCGCTGCACATGGACGACGAGAACACCCACGGCAGCATCGATTACATCCTGCAGAAGGTACCGTTGCAGTTCAAATCGCTGAACTACATCCGCGGCCGTAGCTTCCAGCAGAGCCTGATTCTGATCGACGAGTGCCAGAACCTGACGCCGCACCAGATGAAGACCATCATCACCCGTGCGGGCAACGGCTCGAAGGTGGTCTGTCTCGGCAACCTGGCGCAGATCGATACGCCCTATCTGTCCGCGACCAGCTCAGGGTTGACCTACCTCACCGAACGCTTCAAGGACTTCTCCCACGGCGTGCATATCACCCTGCAGGGTGTGCCGCGCTCGGTACTGGCGGAGTACGCCGAAGCGCACATGTAAGCAGCGGCCTGCAATCAGCGATGCCCGGTCGTACCTCTTATGGGGGCGGGCTCATCGCTGACGGCTGGGGTAGACTCCTGATTTTCAGATCAGGAGCGCCGAATGCTCACCCATCTCGATTCCCAAGGCCGGGCCAGCATGGTCGACGTCACCGACAAGGCCGTGACGGCGCGCGAAGCCGTGGCCGAGGCGCGCGTCCGCATGCTGCCGCAGACGCTTCAGCTGATCCAGCAGGGCGGCCATCCCAAGGGCGACGTGTTCGCCGTCGCACGCATCGCCGGCATCCAGGCGGCGAAGAAAACCCATGAACTGATTCCGCTCTGTCACCCGCTGCTGCTGACCAGCATCAAGGTCGAGCTCCAGGCCGATGGCGAAGACAGCGTCCTGATCCGAGCGGTATGCAAGCTGGCGGGGCAGACGGGCGTGGAAATGGAAGCGCTGACCGCTGCCAGCGTCGCGGCGTTGACCATCTATGACATGTGCAAGGCCGTTGACCGCGGCATGGTGATCGAAGGGGTGCGCCTGCTGGAGAAGCTGGGCGGCAAGAGTGGGCATTGGCAGGTGCAGGCATGATTTCGATTCAGTTCTTTGCCCGTTATCGGGAAACCCTAGGCAGCGATGGCGAGCGCATCCAATGGGATGAATCGTTCGGCAGTGTGGATGATGTACGCCAGTACCTCCTGGCGCGCGGTGGCGTCTGGGAGGTGCTCGGCGAGCAGAATCTGATGTGCGCGCGCAATCAGGAGCTGTGTGGCCTCGATGAAGCCGTTGTCGATGGCGACGAGGTGGCCTTCTTTCCTACCGTGACCGGAGGTTGAGCATGGCGGTTCGTGTTCAACAGGGCTCGTTCGATCCCGGCGCGGAGCTTAACGCGTTGCATGCCGCCAATCTGGGAATCGGCGCGGTCGCCGGCTTCGTCGGCTACGTGCGGGACTTCAATGACGGGCAGGATGTGGCCGGCATGTTTCTCGAGCATGCGCCCGGCATGACGGAAAAAGCGCTGGAAAAGATCGTGCAGGAGGCCGAACAGCGCTGGCCGTTGCTGCGCCTGGATGTACTGCACCGGGTCGGCCCGCTGGAGCCAGGCGAGCCGATCGTGTTCGTCGGGGCCGCGAGTGCACATCGCGACGCCGCCTTCGACGCCTGCCGCTTCGTCATGGACTACCTGAAAACCCGGGCGCCATTCTGGAAGAAGGAAAACACCTCGGCCGGCCCGCGCTGGGTGGAAGGCCGTACCAGTGATCAGTTGGCGGCCGAGCGTTGGAACGAGAAAAGCTGAGCCTTCAATAGAAGGTGATGTACATCTTGAAGGCCAGCGTGGAAAACATCGTGAGAATGCCGAGGCTCAGCAGTCCGACGCCCCATTGCTTGTCCCGGTAGTTGAAGCCCACGCAGAGCAGAACGAACCCGATGACGATGAGGGTCAATAACCAGTGCATGCTGTCCATCGGTGATCCTCCTGATTCGATACCTGGGTACTACTTTAGTCGCTTCGAGTCAGAAGCGGCTTGACCCAGGTCATCGGTGCCAGTCGACCGGCGCGCCTGGGCAGGCTCCGGGCAGCAAGGGGTTCAGCGCGAGCGAGGGACGGGCGCAAGCAGTTCCGCCGGCGGCATCTCGCACTGGATCTTGCGGCCGATCAGCGCCTCGATGGGGGGCAGGGCGAAGGCATCGTCCTCCCCGGCGAAGCTGATGGAGGTGCCGCTGGTGCCGGCGCGGCCGGTGCGACCGATGCGATGGACGTAATCGTCCGGGTCTTCAGGCAGGGTGAAATTGATCACATGGCTGATGCCGTCGACGTGAATGCCGCGACCGGCGACGTCGGTGGCGACCAGCACGCGAATCTTGCCCTCGCGAAAGCCCTCCAGCGTGCGGATGCGCTTGTGCTGCGGGACGTCGCCGGACATCTGCGCTGCACTGATGCCATCCTTGGTCAGACGCTCTTCGATGCGTCGTACTTCGTCCTTGCGATTGGCGAAGACCATTACCCGCGTCCAGTCGTTCTGGGTGATCAGGTTGTACAGCAGCTTGTACTTGTCGCTGCCGGCCACGGCATAAACGTGCTGCTCGACGGTATCGCTGGCCACGTTCTCCGGTTCGATCTCGACCACGGCGGGGTTGGTCGTCCACTGCTGCGCCAGGTTCATCACGTCGTCGGTGAAGGTGGCGGAAAAGAGCAGGGTCTGACGTTCGCTCTTGGGTGGCGTCTGCCTGATGATCTGGCGGACCTGCGGGATGAAGCCCATGTCGAGCATACGGTCGGCTTCGTCGAGAACCATCACCTCGACCATGTCAAGGTGGACTTCGCCGCGCTGGTTGAAGTCCAGCAACCGGCCGGGGGTAGCCACCAGGATGTCGCAGTAGCGCGACTCCAGCTGCTTGAGCTGCTTGTCGAAATCCATGCCGCCGACAAAGCTCATCACGTTGAGTCCGGTGTACTTAGTCAGGTCCAGCGCATCGTTGGCGATCTGCACCACCAGTTCGCGAGTCGGAGCGATGATCAGGGCACGCGGCTCGCCCATGTAGCGTTCCTTGGGCGGTGGCGTTTCCAGCAGCTGGGTGATGGTCGAGATCAGGAAGGCCGCCGTCTTGCCTGTGCCGGTCTGTGCACGGCCGATGGCATCGCGGCCCTTGAGCGTGTAGCCCAGCACCTGAGCCTGGATCGGTGTGCAATAGGGGAAGCCCAGGTCATGGATCGCGTGCATCAGCTCCGGTGCGAGCTTGAAGTCATGAAAGCGGGTCTTGCCTTCGGCCGGCTCGACCACGAAGTCTTCCAGCCTCCAGGCCGGCGCGGCGGGTTTCGGCGGTTTGCTGCTGCGCTGGCGGCGTGGTTTGTCGGCGCTGCGCTGGGAGGGTTGCGACTTGGACTGGGTTTCGTCCGTCGCGCCCGGCTGCGTCACGGGGTCGGGTTGCCGTTCGGTAGCGGCAGATGGCGCGCCGGTGGGTATGCCGGCCCGCTCGTCCGGGGCCTTGCCAAAGATTTTCTTGAGTGCTTTGAGCACGGTCTTCTCGTCGTCGAATTGGGAAAGAATCGCGCGTCAGTGTAATGCAAGACGCAAACCTGGCGAAGCCTCCCGCCCCGGCGGGGTCGGCCGGCGCGGTGGCACCGGTCGACGAAGGCAGGCGTGGCGCGGCGCGCCGCCTGCCACGATTGCCGCACGCCTGGCTTGCGCTCGATGCGCCGGGTCAGCCAAGGCGTTCGGTGAGCCAGGCGCCGATGTCACGGATTTCCTCCGGCAGTACCTCATGGCCCATCGGGTAATCGCGCCAGGTCGCGGCGACGCCGGCGCCCTGCAGAGCCTGATAGGCCGCATGGCCCATCACCATGGGCACGACATCGTCGCGGCTGCCGTGCAGGCATAGCACCGGATACCGCAGCGCGGTCGGGGAGAACGCCGGCGGCTCGGTAAAGGTAGGCGCATAGGTCGAAAGCGCGATGACGCCACCCAGCGGCCCCTGCCAGCGCAGAAACGCGGTGTGCAGCACAACCGCGCCCCCTTGGGAGAAGCCGGCAAGGAAGATGCGTGCCGGATCGATTCCTGCGTCACGTTGCGCCTCGATCAGCGAGATGACCTGCTGTGCCGAAGCCTCCAGCTGCTCGCGATCGATCGCGCGGGCTGGGCTCATGGCGAGGATGTCGTACCAGCTCGGCATGCTCCACCCGCCGTTGATGGTCACCGGCCGTGTCGGCGCCTGGGGTAGCACGAAGCGTGTGCTGTGCAGGCGCTGTTGCAGGGCCTCGGCCACCGGCAGGAAGTCATAACGGTCGGCGCCCAGGCCATGCAGCCAGATGACGCAGGCGTCTGCGCTGGCGGTGGGTTCGAGGATCAGCGGTTCGCTCATGGATCGGCTCCAGTTCAGGGCAAGTCGCCTCGTCTTGGGGCAGGCGGGCGAGGAAATAGCGCGAGGGTACTCGCTCCTGCGACCGGATTGAACCCGCCCTAGAGCGTGGCGGGCGGCGTCGCATCGAGCTGGTATGCCGCTTGCTTTGGCTGCCTGGCTCTGAACGGAACGGCCCTGGCGAGCGGGGCCGAGGCAGTGAAATAAAGAACATTGCCGATCATCAACGGACGACTAGACTCAGGTCAGGCTGCGGCCGCTTCGCTGGTCAAGGCATCGAAGCGCCAGGCCCGAACCCGAGAATAAGAAAGCAAACTGGAGGTTTCGATGATTAGGGTGAAATCCACACTGGCTGCGCTGGGTGCTGCGTCACTGCTGGGCATCAGCGGGCTGGCGCAGGCAGGGGCGACCCTGGATGCGGTGCAGAAGAAAGGATTCGTGCAGTGCGGTATCAGCGATGGCCTTCCGGGCTTCTCGTTCGCCGATGCCAAGGGGCAATTCCAGGGGATCGACGTGGACGTGTGCCGCGCGGTCGCCGCGGCCGTGTTCGGCGATGCTACCAAGGTCAAGTACAGCCCGCTGACCGCCAAGGAGCGCTTCACCGCGCTGCAGTCGGGGGAAGTGGATGTGCTGTCGCGCAATACCACCTGGACCAGCTCGCGGGACGCCGCGATGGGGCTTAACTTCACCGGCGTGACCTACTACGACGGACAGGGCTTCCTGGTGAACAAGGAGCTTGGGGTGTCCTCGGCCAAGGAGCTGGACGGTGCCACGGTGTGCATCCAGGCCGGCACCACCACGGAGCTGAACCTGTCCGACTATTTCCGCGCCAATGGCCACAAGTACACCCCCATCACCTACGACACCTCGGACGAAAGCGCCAAGTCGCTGGAGTCCGGCCGCTGCGACGTGCTGACCTCGGACCAGTCCCAGCTCTACGCACAGCGCATCAAGCTGGCCAAGCCTGACGACTACGTCGTATTGCCTGAAGTGATTTCCAAGGAGCCGCTCGGCCCGGCCGTTCGCCAGGGTGACGAGGAGTGGTTCGATATCGTGCGCTGGACGCTGTTCGCCATGCTCAATGCCGAAGAGCTCGGCGTGACCTCGGCCAACGTCGAGGATATGGCTAAGAGCACCAAGAATCCTGACGTGGCGCGTCTGCTGGGTGCCGAAGGCGAATACGGCAAGGATCTCAGACTGCCGAAGGATTGGGCCGTCCAGATCGTCAAGCAGGTTGGCAACTATGGCGAGATCTTCGATCGCAACGTGGGTGCCGGCAGTGAGCTGAAGATCGAGCGTGGCCTCAATGCCCTGTGGAACAAAGGTGGATTGCAGTACGCGCCGCCGGTGCGTTGAGCCTCCGTGGCCGGCCTCGTGCCGGCTCGTTTCATGGATGAGTACGGCCGATCCGCGAGGGTCGGCCGTGCGGTATGAGGATTTTCGATGCGTTCGATCGCCAGAGGCACCGCGCCCCGACGTTCGCTGCTGACCGATCCACGAGTACGCGCCTGGGTCTTCCAGGTGATTGCAGTGTTGGCAGTGGTGGCGTTCGGCTGGTACCTGTTTCATAACACCCAGAACAATCTTGCCCATCGCGGCATCACGTCCGGATTCGGCTTTCTCAACAACGCCGCCGGCTTCGGTATTTCCCAGCATCTGATCGACTACAGCGAAAGCGACAGCTACGGGCGCGTTTTCTGGGTCGGTCTGCTCAACACCCTGCTGGTCAGCGTAATCGGGATCGTCCTGGCCACCATCATGGGTTTCATCCTTGGCGTGGGGCGCCTCTCCAGCAACTGGCTGATCCGCCAGCTGGCGACGCTTTACATTGAGATCTTCCGCAATATCCCGCCGCTGCTGCTGATCTTCTTCGTCTATTTCGCCGTAATCAGCCCGCTGCCGGGGCCGCGCAACAGCCTGAGCCTGTGGGATGCGGTGTTCGTCAACAATCGTGGCGTGCAGATGCCGGCGCCCAGTGCTGCCGATGGCTTCTGGGCGTTCTGGCTGGCGCTGTTGGTCGCGCTGGTCGCCGTGGTATTGCTGCACCGCTGGGCGCGGGCGCGACGGCATGCGACAGGACGCATGTTCCCGGTGTTCTGGACGAGCCTCGGGCTGTTCATCGCCATACCCTGGTTGGTGACGCTCGTTGCCGGGGCACCGTTCAGCTGGGAGGTGCCGGAGCTGCAACGCTTCAACATCCGCGGCGGCTGGGTGGTGATACCGGAGCTGGTGTCGATCGTGGTGGCGCTTTCGGTCTATACCGCCGCCTTCATCGGAGAGACCGTGCGTTCGGGCATCCAGTCGGTCAGCCATGGCCAGACCGAGGCGGCCGCATCGCTCGGCCTGCGTCCGGGGCAGGTGCTGCGGCTGGTCATCGTGCCGCAGGCGTTGCGAGTGATCGTGCCGCCGCTGACCAGCCAGTACCTGAACCTGGCGAAGAACTCGTCGCTCGCAGCGGCGATCGGCTATCCGGACATGGTCTCGCTGTTCGCCGGCACGGTGCTCAACCAGACCGGGCAGGCCATCGAAACCATGGCCATCACCATGAGTGTCTATCTGGCCATCAGCATCAGCATCTCGCTGCTGATGAACTGGTACAACAAGCGCATTGCGCTGATCGAGCGGTGAGCGCATGACCATTCATTCCTTCAAGCCCGACCTGCCGCCGCCGACGATCAGCATCGGTGCGCTCGGCTGGCTGCGGGCCAATCTCTTCTCCAGTTGGATCAATACGCTGCTGACCCTGGTCGGGCTCTATCTGCTCTGGTTGATCGTGCCGCCGGTACTGGAATGGGCGATCTTCAAGGCTGACTGGACCGGCGACACCCGCGCCGATTGCAGCCGTGAAGGCGCCTGCTGGGTGTTCGTGCAGGTTCGCTTCGGCCAGTTCATGTACGGCTTCTACCCCACCGAGCTGCGCTGGCGGGTCGATGCGGCGGCATGGTTGGCGATCATCGGCGCGGCGCCACTGTTCCTGCGGCAGATGCCGCACAAGGTGCGCTACGGCATCGGTTACCTGCTGGTCTATCCGCTGCTGGCCTACTGGCTGCTGCATGGCGGATTCCTCGGGTTGCAGACGGTGCCGACCAGTCAGTGGGGCGGCTTGATGCTGACGGTGGTGATCGCCGCGGTGGGCATTGCCGGCGCCTTGCCCTTGGGCATCCTGCTGGCGCTCGGGCGACGCTCGGACATGCCGGCCATCCGGGTGCTCTGCGTGACCTTCATCGAGTTCTGGCGCGGCGTACCGCTGATCACCGTGCTGTTCATGTCGTCTGTGATGCTGCCGCTGTTCCTGCCCGAAGGCATGAACCTCGACAAGCTGTTGCGGGCGATGCTGATGGTGGTGTTCTTCGAGGCCGCCTACATCGCCGAAGTGGTACGCGGCGGCCTGCAGGCGATCCCCAAAGGGCAGTACGAGGCGGCGGCCGCCATGGGTCTGGGCTACTGGCGCAGCACGCTGCTGGTGATTCTGCCGCAGGCGCTGAAGCTGGTGATCCCGGGCATCGTCAATACCTTTATCGCCCTGTTCAAGGACACCAGCCTGGTGATCATCATCGGCCTGTTCGACTTTCTCAACAGCATCAAGCGCGCTACGGCGGACCCCGCCTGGCTGGGTATGTCCACCGAAGGTTATGTCTTCGCCGCGCTGGTGTACTGGATGTTCTGTTTCGGCATGTCCCGCTATTCCATGCGCCTGGAGCGCAAGCTGGACACCGGCCACAAGCGTTAGGAGTGAGATATGAATGATTCAATCGCGCAGGCCGGGCAGGCAAGCGAGCCGGTCATCCGCATGCAGGGCGTGCACAAGTGGTTCGGGCAGTTCCATGTGCTCAAGGATATCAACCTGTCCGTGCGGCAGGGCGAGCGCATCGTGTTGTGCGGGCCGTCCGGGTCGGGCAAGTCCACCACCATCCGCTGTCTGAACCGCCTGGAGGAGCATCAGCAGGGGCGCATCGTCATCAACGGCGTCGAGCTGACCAGCGACCTCAAGCAGATCGAGGCGATTCGCAGCGAAGTCGGCATGGTCTTTCAGCATTTCAACCTGTTCCCGCACCTGACAGTGCTACAGAACTGTACGCTGGCGCCCATGTGGGTGCGCAAGCTGCCACGCCGGCAGGCCGAGGAGGTCGCCATGCATTATCTGGAGCGGGTACGCATTCCGGAGCAGGCCAACAAGTATCCCGGGCAGCTTTCCGGTGGCCAGCAGCAGCGCGTGGCGATCGCCCGCGCCCTGTGCATGAAGCCGAAGATCATGCTGTTCGACGAGCCTACCTCGGCCCTCGATCCGGAAATGGTCAAGGAAGTGCTGGACACCATGGTCAGCCTCGCCGAAAGCGGCATGACCATGCTCTGCGTGACCCACGAGATGGGCTTCGCCCGAACGGTGGCCGACCGGGTGATCTTCATGGACAAGGGTGAAATCGTCGAGCAGGCCGAGCCGGAGGTGTTCTTCACCAGCCCGGTGAACGACAGGACCAAGCTGTTCCTCAGTCAGATCCTGCATTGAGCGAGGCCGAAGGGGAGACCGTCGGGGCGGACGGCGTTCGGCTGTCTTCGGCCGGCCGTCATGGGCTAGAATACGCGCCCCGACTGCTCCCCCCTCCGAGGCTGTTCCGACGATGTTGATCCTGCGCGGTGCTCCCGCTCTTTCCGCCTTCCGTCACGGCAAGCTCCTGGCACAACTGACCGAAAAGGTTCCCGCCGTCAGCGGGTTGTATGCCGAGTTCGCCCATTTCGCCGAGGTTTCCGGCACGCTTGGCGCGGATGAGCAGAACGTACTGACCCGTCTGCTGAAGTATGGCCCCAGCGTACCGGTGCAGGAGCCGGCCGGTCGGCTGTTCCTGGTGGTGCCGCGCTTCGGCACCATCTCGCCCTGGTCGAGCAAGGCCAGCGACATCGCGCATAACTGCGGCCTGGAGAAGATCCAGCGGCTGGAGCGGGGTATCGCCTACTACGTGCAGGGCGAGTTGTCCGACAGCGATGCTCAGCTTGTCGCTGCCGCGCTGCATGACCGCATGACGCAGCTGGTGCTGGGCCGGTTCGAGGAAGCCGCCAACCTGTTCAGTCATGCCGAACCGAAGCCGCTCACGGCGGTGGACGTACTCGGCGGCGGTCGCGCCGCGCTGGAGAAGGCCAACGTCGAGCTGGGCCTGGCCCTGGCCGAGGACGAGATCGACTACCTGGTGCAGGCCTTCAGCGGGCTGGGACGCAACCCGCACGACATCGAACTGATGATGTTCGCCCAGGCCAACTCCGAACACTGCCGGCACAAGATCTTCAATGCCAGCTGGGATATCGATGGCGAGAGCCAGGAAAAATCCCTGTTCGGCATGATCAAGAACACCTACCAGCTGCACAGCGAAGGCGTGCTGTCGGCCTACAAGGACAATGCCGCGGTCATCGTCGGCAACGTCGCCGGTCGCTTCTATCCGAATCCCGAGACGCGCGAGTACGCCGCGAGCCAGGAGCCGGTGCACATTCTGATGAAGGTGGAAACCCACAACCACCCGACCGCCATCGCTCCGTTCCCTGGTGCTTCCACCGGCTCGGGCGGCGAGATCCGCGACGAAGGTGCGACCGGGCGCGGCGCCAAGCCGAAGGCTGGCCTGACCGGTTTCACCGTATCCAACCTGAACATTCCCGGCTTCGAGCAGCCCTGGGAGAAGCCGTACGGCAAGCCCGAGCGCATCGTCACGCCGCTGGACATCATGATCGAGGGCCCGCTGGGTGGCGCCGCGTTCAACAACGAATTCGGCCGTCCGGCGCTGACCGGTTACTTCCGTACCTTCGAACAGGCGATCAACACGCCGCGTGGCGAGGAAGTACGGGGCTATCACAAGCCGATCATGCTCGCCGGCGGCATGGGTAACATCCGCGAGGAGCATGTGCAGAAGGGCGAGATCTCGGTCGGCGCCAAGCTGATCGTGCTCGGCGGCCCGGCCATGCTGATCGGTCTGGGTGGTGGCGCGGCATCCTCGATGGCCACCGGCACCAGCTCGGCGGACCTGGACTTCGCCTCGGTACAGCGCGACAACCCGGAAATGGAACGTCGCTGTCAGGAGGTCATCGACCGCTGCTGGCAGCTCGGCGAGCACAACCCGATCAAGTTCATCCACGACGTCGGCGCCGGCGGCCTGTCCAACGCGTTTCCGGAGCTGGTCAACGATGGTGGCCGTGGCGGTCGTTTCGAACTGCGCAACATCCCCAACGACGAACCGGGCATGGCGCCGCTGGAGATCTGGTGCAACGAGTCCCAGGAGCGTTACGTGCTCTCCGTCGATGCGGCCGATTTCGAGCGCTTCAAGGCCATCTGCGAGCGTGAGCGCTGCCCGTTCGCGGTGGTCGGCGAGGCCACCGAGGAGCCGCATCTGACCGTTGCCGACAGCCATTTCGGCAACAAGCCGGTGGACATGCCGCTCAACGTGCTGCTCGGCAAGGCGCCGCGCATGCACCGCACTGCCAGCCGCGAAGCCGAGCTGGGTGACGACTTCAGCGCCGCTTCGGTCGATCTGGCCGAGGCCGTGACTCGCGTGCTGCGCCATCCCGCCGTGGCCAGCAAGAGCTTCCTGATCACCATTGGCGATCGCAGCATCACCGGTCAGGTGGCGCGCGATCAGATGGTCGGTCCGTGGCAGGTGCCGGTGGCCGACTGTGCCGTCACCGCGACCAGTTATGACGTCTATACCGGCGAAGCCATGGCGATGGGCGAGCGCACGCCGCTGGCGCTGCTGGACGCCCCGGCGTCGGGCCGCATGGCCATTGGTGAAACGCTGACCAACCTTGCCGCTGCGCGGATCGAGAAGATTTCCGACATCAAGCTGTCGGCCAACTGGATGGCCGCAGCCGGTCATCCGGGCGAGGATGCGCGGCTGTACGACACCGTTCGCGCCGTCGGCATGGAGCTTTGCCCGCAACTGGGCATCACCGTTCCGGTGGGCAAGGACTCGATGTCGATGAAGACGCGCTGGTCGGAGGAGGGGGGCGAGAAGAGCGTCACCTCGCCACTGTCGCTGATCGTCTCCGGTTTCGCTCCGGTCGCCGACATCCGCCAGACCCTGACTCCGCAGCTGCGCCTGGACAAGGGCGCCACCGACCTGATCCTGGTCGATCTGGGCCGTGGTCAGAACCGCATGGGTGCCTCGATCCTCGCTCAGGTGTACGGCCAGATCGGCCGTCAGGCGCCCGACGTCGATGACGCCGAGGATCTGCAGGCCTTCTTCGCCGTGGTCCAGGGCCTGAATGCCGACGGTCTGCTGCTGGCCTATCACGACCGCTCCGACGGTGGTCTGCTGACCACCGTGCTGGAGATGGCCTTCGCCGGTCATTGTGGCTTGAACCTGAATCTCGACGGCCTGCTGGACAGCGCCGACGACATCGCCGCCTTGCTCTTCAACGAGGAACTCGGTGCGGTGCTCCAGGTGCGCCAGGATGACACCGAGATCGTGCTGGCGCAGTTCAGCGCGGCCGGATTGGGCGATTGCGTCGCGGTGATCGGGCAGCCGGTGAACAATGGCCATGTGTCGATCAGGCACGGCGAGAACGAAGTGTTCGCTGGCGAGCGCCGTCTGCTGCAGCGCCAGTGGGCCGAGACCAGCTACCAGATCCAGCGTCTGCGCGACAACGCCGAGTGCGCCGATCAGGAGTTCGATGCACTGCTGGAAGAGGACAACCCAGGCCTGAGCGCCAAGCTCAGCTTCGACGTCAACGAGGACATAGCCGCGCCCTTCATCAAGCGCGGCGTGCGCCCCCAGGTGGCGGTGCTGCGCGAGCAGGGCGTCAACGGCCAGGTGGAGATGGCCGCCGCGTTCGATCGCGCCGGCTTCGCAGCGGTCGACGTGCACATGAGCGACATCCTTTCCGGCCGCGTCAGCCTGGACGAATTCAAGGGTATCGTCGCCTGCGGCGGCTTCTCCTACGGCGACGTGCTCGGCGCTGGCGAGGGCTGGGCCAAGTCGATTCTGTTCAATGCCCGCGCGCGGGACGGTTTCCAGGCGTTCTTCGAACGCAAGGACAGCTTCGCCCTCGGCGTGTGCAACGGTTGCCAGATGATGAGCAACCTGCACGAACTGATTCCGGGTACGGAGAACTGGCCGCACTTCGTGCGCAACCGCTCGGAGCAGTTCGAAGCACGGGTGGCGATGGTCCAGGTGCAGGATTCGCCATCGATCTTCCTGCAGGGCATGGCCGGCTCCCGCCTGCCGATCGCCATCGCCCATGGCGAAGGTCATGCCGAGTTCGAGAGCGAGGAAGCCATGCTACAGGCCGATCTGTCCGGCACCGTGGCGCTGCGTTTCGTGGATAACCACGGCAAGGTCACCGAGCGTTACCCGGCCAACCCGAACGGCTCGCCGCGCGGTATCACCGGTCTATGCAGTCGTGACGGTCGCGTGACCATCATGATGCCGCACCCGGAGCGGGTGTTCCGCGCCGTGACCAACTCCTGGCGCCCTGACGAGTGGCAGGAAGACGGCGGCTGGATGCGCATGTTCCGCAACGCCCGGGTCTGGGTCGACTGAGCGTCCTGCTGAGCGCTACCAGATAGCCCGCTCGACGCTTGCGTCAGCGGGCTTTTTCCCTTGTGAACCCGTTCCATGAACCGCGCGCCTCGGCTGTCGTCTCAGCTATGACGCACCGCACCGTTTGGTAGTTGCGTTGATGGCAAGCTGCCACCTCACTGTCTGGCGCCCGCCGGGTTCACCTGCATGGAGAGTTCGATGTACAAGCTGTGTTTCTATGTTCCGGACAGCCATCTGGAAGCGGTCAAGAAAGCAGTGTTTGCGATTGGCGCTGGCCGGATCGGTGCCTACGACAGCTGCTGCTGGCAGGTGCTGGGGCAGGGACAGTATCGTCCGCTGGAAGGCAGTCAGCCCTTTCTCGGGCAAACCGGGCAGGTGCAACACGTGCCGGAGTGGAAAGTGGAGATGGTGGTCGCCGACGAGCTGATTCACGACAGCGTCAAGGCGATGAAAAAGGCCCACCCCTACGAAACGCCGGCCTTCGACGTCTGGCGTCTATCGGACATGCAGTTCTGATTCGATGCTGGCGTGGCCGGCAGGCGCTTCCCGGCTTAGGGGCGTATCTCGATCAGGGTTCCGTCCTTCACCAATCCCCAGATTTCCCGCATGTCGCTGTTGGTGAGCGCGATGCAGCCCTCCGTCCAGTCGAGGGTATGGAAGAACCATTCGGGATACTCTTCATCCACTGGCGTGCCGTGCAGCATGATCATGCTTCCCGGGGCCACGCCTTCCTGTTGCGCGCGCGCCAGGTCGCGCGCGTTGGGATAGGAGATGTGCATCGAAAGGTTGTACTTGTCGCTGGTCTTGCGCCAGTCGATCCAGTAGAAGCCTTCCGGCGTGCGCATGTCGCCCTCGCGCTGCTTGGCACCGTTCGGCTGTTTTCCAAGGGAGATGCGATAGCTCTTGAGCGTCTGCCCGGCGCTGACCAGATGGAGCTTGCGCTCGGATTTGATGACCAGCACCTTGTCGATGGGCGAGCCGCCCAGGCTGGGTGTGGCATTGGCGTGGGAGAAGGCGGTAAAGGTGAGGCAGAGCAGAGCGAGCAGCCAACGCATGGGGCTTTCCTGTCGAACTTCATCAGACCTGTGACCCGTCGCCGACTCAGTCTGCCCGAGCGTTTTGCGGCTGGCGGTTCCGATAGCTCGTCACGGCCTCGGTGCGCACCGGGAAGGTCTGCTGCACCCGGTCGGCGAAGAAGCATTCTAGGGTACGGCCGATGGTCGGAAAAGCCAGCTCGGACCAAGGGATGCTCTGTTGTTCGAAGAGCTTCACCTCCAGGCTCTCGTCACCGGCACAGAACTCCAGATCCACCAGCTGAGCGCGAAAGAACATGTACACCTGATTGATGTGTGGCAGATCGAACAAGGTGTAGAGCTGCAGGTCCGTGACACGGGCGCAGGCTTCTTCGAGCGTCTCGCGTTCCGCTGCCTGCTGCAGGGTTTCGCCGTTCTCCATGAAGCCTGCCGGCAAGGTCCAGTAACCACGACGTGGCTCGATGGCCCGTCGGCAGAGCAGCACCTGGTCGCCCCAGATTGGCACGCACCCGGCGACTATTCGCGGGTTTTCATAATGCACAGTGTGGCAACTGCCGCAGACGAAGCGCGGGCGGTTGTCCCCGTCCGGGACGCGGATCAGTACCGGGTTGCCACACTGGTTGCAGTACTTCATGGACGAATTCCTGTCGATTCCGGCAAATCTTGGTCCGTTCGCGATGATTCGGCAAGGAAGCCGCGGACCTCAGTGAGACCGACCGCGCATGTCGGTGTTCGTCCGCTTCTCATGGCTTTTCCGAGGTCTTGGGCGACTGCGCCTTTCATGCCATGATGCCGGTCAAAGACGAAACGAGAATATTCATGCTGGACACAATACTCCGACGGGTGCGCGGCCATTGCCCGTATCTCCTGGCGCCGGAGGACCGCCTGCCCGAGGCGGCCGTGTTGATGCCGATCACTCGCAGCGAGTCGCCGGAACTGGTACTCACACTCCGAGCGGCCGGCCTGTCCACCCATGGCGGGGAGGTCGCATTCCCTGGCGGTCGCCGCGATCCGGAAGACCGCGATCTGCTGCAGACTGCGCTGCGCGAGGCCGAGGAGGAGGTCGGGCTGGCGCCTGGCATGGTAGAGGTCGTCGGCCCGCTCAGCAGTCTGGTATCGGTGCATGGGATCCACGTCACGCCCTATGTCGGGCTGGTTCCCGACTACGTGGAGTACCGCGCCAATGACGCCGAGATCGCCTCGGTGTTTTCGGTGCCGCTGGAGTTCTTCTGCCAGGATCCGCGTGAGGTCACCCATCGCATCGACTACCAGGGCCAGAGCTGGTACATCCCGTCTTACCGTTATGGCGAATACCAGATATGGGGGCTGACGGCGATCATGATCGTCGAGCTGGTCAACGTGGTGTACGACGCCGGCATCGAAATGCGCCGTGCACCCGCTGCGTTCGTCGACCTGTCCGGGCGCGGCAAACCCTGAGCCACGCCGGTGACGCCGTCGGCGTCCCGGCGTTCATCATCCGACAACAAGAGGTGTCTGCGTGAAATACCGTCTGGGAGAGTCGCGAGTCGATGCACATCCGCAAAGCTGGGTAGCGCCCAATGCCACGCTGGTCGGCAAGATTCGTCTCGATGCTGGTGCCAGTGTGTGGTTCGGTGCGGTGCTGCGCGGCGATAACGAGCTGATTCATATCGGCGAGAACAGCAATGTGCAGGACGGTAGCGTGATGCACACCGACATGGGCCATCCGCTAACGCTGGGAACTGGCGTGACGGTGGGTCACAACGCCATGCTGCATGGCTGCACGGTGGGTGACTACAGCCTGATCGGCATCAATGCGGTGGTGCTCAACGGGGCGAAGATCGGCAAGCACTGCATCATCGGCGCCAATACGCTGATTGCCGAAGGCAAGGAAATTCCCGATGGCTCGCTGGTGGTGGGCTCGCCCGGCAAGGTGGTCCGCGAGTTGAGCGAGGAGCAGAAGAAAATGCTCGAGGCCAGCGCCGCTCACTACGTGCACAACGCCCAGCGCTACGCGCGTGATCTGGAGCCAGACGAGTGAGTGTCGCGGAAAAACCTGTCGCTTCCCCCTGTGTCAGCCTCTGCGCGCTGGACGAAGACGACCTGTGCGTCGGCTGCCAGCGCAGTGCTGACGAGATTCGCCGCTGGGGCCAGATGAACAACGAGGAGCGTCGCCTGGTACTGCAGCGTTGCGGCGAAAGGGCCCGTCTCGGCGGCCGGCTGATGTAAGACGTTGCCTGTACCCGGTTCGTGTTTTCAACCGTAACGAGGAATTCCATGCCAAGAATAGGCACTCCGCTGTCGCCCAGTGCGACCCGTATCCTGCTCTGCGGCTGCGGCGAGTTGGGCAAGGAACTGATCATCGAGCTGCAGCGCCTCGGCGTCGAAGTGATCGCCGTGGACCGTTATGCCAATGCGCCAGCCATGCAGGTGGCGCACCGCAGCCATGTGCTCGACATGCTCGACGGCGCCGCGCTGCGTGCCGTCATCGAGCAGGAGCGCCCGCACTACATCGTGCCGGAGATCGAGGCGATCGCCACTGCGACCCTCGTCGAGCTGGAGCGTGAAGGCTATACGGTGATCCCGACCGCCAGGGCTGCCCAACTGACCATGAATCGCGAAGGCATCCGCCGCCTGGCTGCTGAGGAGCTGGGGTTGCCGACCTCACCCTATCGCTTTGCCGACACGCTGGACGAGTGCCGCGCCGCCGCCATGGCGCTGGGCTTCCCGTGCCTGGTCAAGCCGGTAATGAGTTCCTCTGGCAAGGGGCAGTCGGTGCTGCGCAGCGACGCGGACATCGATGCGGCCTGGGAATATGCGCAGGCCGGTGGCCGCGCCGGTCGCGGGCGGGTCATCGTCGAAGGCTTCATCGATTTTGATTACGAGATCACTCTGTTGACGGTGCGTCATGCCGGCGGAACCAGCTTCTGCGAGCCGGTAGGGCATCGCCAGGAGAAAGGCGACTATCAGGAGTCCTGGCAGCCGCAGCCCATGGCACCGGCGGCGCTGGCCGAGGCGAAGCGCATCGCGCTGGCGGTCACCGATGCGCTGGGCGGGCGTGGCATCTTCGGGGTCGAACTGTTCGTCAAGGGCGAACAGGTCTGGTTCTGCGAGATATCGCCGCGGCCGCACGACACCGGTCTGGTCACGCTGGTCTCGCAGGATCTGTCGGAATTCGCCTTGCATGCGCGGGCCATCCTTGGCCTGCCGATTCCGGTCATTCGCCAGCTGGGGCCTGCGGCGTCGGCCGTGGTGCTGGTGGAGGGGGAGTCGACTCAGGTGAGCTTTGGCAACCTCGCGGAAGTGCTGGCCGAGCCCGATACCGCGCTGCGCCTGTTCGGCAAGCCAGGCGTCAGTGGTCAGCGGCGCATGGGCGTGGCGCTGGCACGAGACACTTCCATTGATGCTGCGCGGCAGAAGGCGCTACGCGCCGCGGCAGCGGTGAAGATCGAGCTCTGAGTGCAGCGGAGCCGGCTTCGGGCCGGCTCTAGCCCACTTGCTGCTCAGTCGATGGCGTCGCGCTCACGGTCCAGGCACGCACGCTTTTTACCCGATTGTCGGCTGCCTGGAGGATCTCCAGGCGATAGTTGCCGATCTGCAGGCAGATGCCGCTATCGGGGATATGCTCCAGGGCTTCGGTGATCAGCCCGTTGAGCGTCTTGGGCCCGTCGCAGGGGAGGTGCCAGTCCAGCGCACGGTTCACCTCGCGGATATAGGCCGCGCCATCGATGACCAGCGTGCCGTCTTCCTGCGGGTGGATGTCGGGGCTGCGCAGGGTATCCTGATTGCTGAATTCGCCGACGATCTCTTCGAGAATGTCCTCGAGCGTGACGACGCCGCGAACGTCGCCGTACTCGTCCACGACGATGCCGATCCTGCGCTTTTGTTTCTGGAAGTTCAGCAGCTGAGTGGAAAGCGGCGTGTTTTCCGGCACGAAGTACGGCTCGGTACAGGCGGCAAGCAGGCTTTCCTTGGTCAGCTGGTCGTGGCTGAGCAGGCGGGCGATCTGTCGCATGTGGACGATGCCCTCGATCTGGTTGATGTCGTTGCGGAACACCGGCAGACGCGTGTGCGGAGTGGTGCGCAACTGGCTGATGATCGCTTCCAGATCGTCATCGAGGTCGATACCGGCGACCTCGTTGCGCGGAATCATGATGTCGTCGACCGTCACTCGTTCCAAGTCGAGAATGCCCAGCAGCATGCTCTGGCGATTGAGGGGCAGGTCGCTACCCGATTCGCGCACCACGCTGCGCAGTTCCTCGGTGGACAGGCTGTCATTGCCCTTGTTGGACAGGTCGACGCCGAGCAACCCGAGCAGGCCGTTGCTCACCCAGCTGAGCATGGCGACCAGGGGGTAGAGCACCTTCTGCAGCATCTTCAATGGCAGACTGACCGGGTAGGCGATGATCTCCGGGCGCAGCGCCGCCAGCGTCTTGGGTGTGATCTCGCCGAATATCAGCAGGATGATCGTCAGGCCGATGGTTGCGATGGCGATGCCTGCTTCGCCCCACAGCTGCATCGCCAGCACTGTGGCAATGGATGAAGCAAGGATGTTGACGAAGTTGTTGCCGACCAGAATGGTGCCCAGCAGGCGGTCGGGGTGCGCCAGCAGTTCGCTGGCACGGCGGGCGCCACGATGGCCCTCCTTGGCCTGATGTCTGAGGCGGTAGCGATTGAGGCTGAGCATGCCGGTCTCGGAACTGGAGAAGAACGCCGAGCACAGCAGCAGAAAGACCAGCAGGCCGACGAGAAAGCCGGGGTGTAGATTTTCCACGAGTTAGCCTGTTCGCTTCAGATATGCAGGATGAATTCGCGGACCAGCTTGCTGCCGAAGTACGCCAGCATCAGCAGGCAGAAACCAGCCAGCGTCCAGCGGATGGCCTTGTAACCGCGCCAGCCGAGTTGGTGCCGGCCCCACAGCAGCAAGCCGAATACGACCCAGGCGACCACCGAGAGCAGTGTCTTGTGGACCAGATGCTGGGCGAAAAGGTCATCGAGGAACAGCCAGCCCGACAGCAGCGATGCGGAGAGCAGTGCCCAGCCTGCCCAGAGGAAGCCGAACAGCAGGCTTTCCATGGTCTGCAACGGCGGGAAGTTGCGGATCAGCCCCGAAGGGTGCTTGTGCTTGAGGTGGTGGTCCTGCAGCAACAGCAGCAGTGCCTGGAATACCGCAATGGTTAGCATGCCGTAGGCCAGGATCGACAGCAGGATATGCGCGAGGATGCCCGGCTCCTCGGTGATAGCCGGTGCGGTGCCGGATGGGGCGAATTCTGCGAAGAGCACCGTCAGGCAGCCCAGGGGAAACAGAAGCAGCAGCAGGTTTTCCACGGGCATGCGGTACAGCGCCAGCAGTATCAGCAGGATGACGGCGGCGGCGATCAGGCTCGATGCGTTGAAGAAGTCCAGGTGCAGGCCGCTGGGCGACAGCAGCTGAATGAAGAGGCTGACCCCGTGGGCAAGCAATGCGAGCAGGCCCACGGCCAGCAGCAGGCGTTTGTCCGGCACGGTGCGTTGTGCCAGTCGCAAGCTTTGGTAACCCGTGACGCCGGCGTAGAGAATGGCGGCGGCAAGGCTGGGTAACAGAGGGTGCATAGGTTCCGCTAACGGGCTCGAAAGGTCGTGAGTGTGGCACAAACGCCCGAGGCACAAAAGCTGCGGCAAGGTTACGCGGCTCGTGGTGGGAACTGCTTCGTGTGGGGCCGCTGTCGCCGCACCTTCAGCAGGGCGGATCGGCGGCATGGATCGCGTCTGCTGAGAAAAGCGACGTGTGCGGGGTACCGGCGGGGCGTCCGCACCTTCTATAATCGCGCCCCTCAGCACATCCAGCGTGGAATGGCTCATGTTCGAAAACCTAACCGATCGTCTCTCTCAAACGCTTCGTCATGTCACCGGCAAGGCCAAGCTGACCGAGGACAATATCAAGGACACCCTTCGTGAAGTGCGGATGGCGCTGCTCGAGGCCGACGTCGCGCTGCCGGTGGTGAAGGATTTCGTCAATCGGGTCAAGGAGCGCGCGGTTGGTACCGAGGTGTCGAAGAGCCTGACCCCGGGCCAGGCGTTCGTGAAGATCGTTCGCGCCGAGCTGGAAGAGCTGATGGGCGCCGCCAACGAGGATCTGGCGCTCAATGTCACGCCTCCGGCCGTGGTGCTGATGGCGGGCCTGCAGGGTGCGGGTAAGACCACGACCGTGGGCAAGCTGGCGCGCTTCCTCAAGGAGCGCAAGAAGAAAACGGTGCTGGTAGTGTCTGCCGACGTTTATCGTCCAGCGGCTATCAAGCAGCTCGAGACGCTGGCCGGCGAAGTCGGCGTGACCTTCTTCCCCTCCGACACCAGCCAGAAACCGGTGGATATCGCTCAGGCCGCGATCCGCGAAGCCAAGCTCAAGTTCATTGACGTGGTACTGGTCGATACCGCTGGTCGGCTGGCGATCGACGCCGAGATGATGGCCGAGATTCAGGCTGTTCACGCGGCGATCAAGCCGGCGGAAACGCTGTTCGTGGTCGACGCCATGACCGGTCAGGATGCGGCGAACACCGCCCGTGCGTTCGGCGATGCACTGCCTCTGACCGGCGTGGTGCTGACCAAGGTCGATGGCGACGCCCGGGGTGGTGCGGCGCTTTCGGTGCGGCATGTCACCGGCAAGCCGATCAAGTTCCTCGGCATGGGTGAGAAGAGCGATGCGCTGGAGCCCTTCCATCCGGACCGAATCGCCTCCCGTATCCTTGGTATGGGCGACGTGCTCAGCCTTATCGAGCAGGCCGAACAGACCCTCGACCGTGAAAAGGCCGAGAAGCTCACCAAGAAGCTGAAGAAGGGCAAGGGCTTCGATCTCGAAGACTTCCGCGATCAACTGCAGCAGATGAAGAATATGGGCGGTCTTGGCGGCCTGATGGACAAGCTGCCCTCCATCGGTGGCGTCAACCTGTCGCAGATGGGGCACGCGCAAGGCGCGGCGGAAAAGCAGTTCAAGCAGATGGAGGCGATCATCAACTCGATGACGCCAGCCGAGCGACGCAACCCCGATATCATCAGCGGCTCGCGCAAGCGGCGTATCGCCATGGGCTCAGGCACCCAGGTGCAGGATATCGGACGGTTGATCAAGCAGCACAAGCAGATGCAGAAGATGATGAAGAAGGTCACCGGCAAGGGTGGCATGGCCAAGATGATGCGCGGTATGGGCGGCATGTTCCCGGGTGGCGGGATGCCCAAGTTCTAGTCCCGCGGCTGCGATTGCGCAGGTTTGGCGCCAGGACGGGCGCGCGCCTGTGTCCGGCGCGCTGGACGGCTGCGCGCCTCTAGCAAAAGAGTTTGCAAAATCCCCGGCATTCCTTAAAATGTGCGGCCTTTCGGGCCTAGGCCCATTTTAAGTGTGTGCCTTAAGTTAGCACCGACTACAGGAACGATGTTCACATGGTAACTATTCGTCTCGCCCGTGGCGGCTCCAAGAAGCGCCCTTTCTACCACCTGACCGTGACCAACAGCCGCAATCCGCGTGATGGTCGCTTCGTCGAGCGCATCGGTTTCTTCAATCCGATCGCCACTGGTGCGGAAGTGAAGCTCTCTGTGAATCAGGAGCGCGCTGCTTACTGGCTGAGCCAGGGCGCACAGCCGTCTGAGCGCGTTGCTCAGCTGCTGAAGGAAGCTGCCAAGGCCGCTGCCTGAACCCTATGAGCGCAATGTCCGCCCCGAGCGATGAGCTGGTCGTCATCGGCAAGATCGTTTCGGTGCATGGCGTGCGCGGTGACGTGAAGGTCTATTCCTTCACCGATCCAATCGACAACCTGCTGGACTATCGTCGCTGGACGCTGAGGCGAGGTGATGAGGTCAAGCAGGTCGAGTTGGTCAAAGGGCGCCTCCAGGGCAAGATCCTGGTGGCTTCGCTGAAAGGACTGACCGATCGCGAGGTGGCGCGTACGTACGCCGACTTCGAGATCTGCGTTCCACGCAGCGAACTGCCCGCGCTGGATGACGGCGAATACTACTGGTACCAGCTTCAGGGGTTGATGGTGCTCAATCAGGCCGGGCAGTTGCTCGGTCAGGTCGATCACCTGCTCGAGACCGGAGCCAATGATGTTCTGGTCGTAAAGCCTTGCGCCGGAAGTCTGGATGATCGCGAGCGACTGCTGCCCTATACGGATCACTGTGTCTTGAAAGTGGACTTGGAGTCGGGCGAGATGCAGGTCGACTGGGACGCGGATTTCTGAACGGCATGGCCGGCTTGCGCGTCGAGGTCATCAGCCTGTTCCCGGATATGTTCGCAGCCATCAGCGAATATGGGATTACCAGTCGTGCGGTGAAGCAGGGGTTGCTCCAGTTGAATTGCTGGAATCCCAGGAGCTACACCGAGGACCGTCATCAGACGGTGGATGACCGCCCGTTCGGCGGTGGCCCCGGCATGGTGATGAAGATCAAGCCGCTCGAGCTGGCGCTGGCTGATGCCAAGCGTGCCGCGGGCGGGAAGGCGAAGGTCATCTACCTGTCGCCGCAAGGGCGTCAGCTGAAACAGGCCGATGTCCGCGAACTGGCGAATGAGGAGGCGTTGATCCTCATTGCCGGTCGTTACGAAGGTATCGACGAGCGCTTCATCGAAGCGCACGTGGATGAGGAATGGTCGATCGGTGACTACGTGCTGTCCGGCGGCGAGCTGCCGGCAATGGTGCTGATCGATGCCGTGACCAGGTTGCTTCCGGGCGCCCTGGGGCATGCTGGTTCCGCCGAGGAGGATTCGTTTACCGACGGCCTGCTCGACTGCCCGCATTACACGCGTCCTGAGGTGTATGAGGGTAAATGTGTTCCTGAGGTGCTGCTCAGCGGCAACCATGAACACATCCGGCGTTGGCGCTTGCAGCAGTCCCTTGGGCGGACCTGGGAGCGACGCGCTGATCTTCTGGATAGCCGCTCGCTTTCTGGAGAAGAACAAAAGCTGCTGGCGGAATACATCCGTCAGCGGAACGATAGTTAACGTATCGATGGCAACCCGGCGGGTTGACCTTAGGAGCACACAGCATGACCAACAAGATCATTCAGCAGCTCGAAGCCGAGCAGATGACCAAAGAAATCCCGCCGTTCGCGCCGGGCGATACCGTCATCGTTCAGGTGAAGGTGAAGGAAGGCGACCGTCAGCGTCTGCAGGCCTTCGAGGGCGTGGTAATCGGCAAGCGTAACCGCGGCCTGAACAGCGCTTTCACCGTTCGCAAGATCTCCAACGGCGTTGGCGTCGAGCGTACCTTCCAGAGCTACAGCCCGATGGTTGACAGCATCAGCGTCAAGCGTCGCGGTGACGTGCGCAAGGCCAAGCTGTACTACCTCCGCGCGCTGTCCGGCAAGGCCGCCCGCATCAAGGAAAAGCTGGTCTAAGACCTCCTTTCCGCGAATCAAAAAAGCAGCCCTCGGGCTGCTTTTTTCGTTTCTGCAGCCTCGAAGCATCGCGCTGCGGTGACTACAGGCGGTCGACGCAGGCCGGCTTGCGCTTGCCGAGGCCCTGGCCCGCCTCGGCCGGCTGTGGAACACTGTTGGGCCCAATCCGATTCTTACCGCCATGCCCACGCTCGACGATCCCGTCATAGACCGTTACCTCGATGCCCTCTGGCTGGAAAAGGGCCTGGCCGATAACAGTCGGGAGGCCTATCGCAACGACCTCGCCTCATTCAACGGTTGGTTGCAGGAGCGCGGCGTTCGGTTGGCGGCGGCGGGGCGGGAGGTCATTCTCGATCACCTCGCCTGGCGCCTGAACAATGGCTACAAGGCGCGCTCCACGGCGCGCTTTCTTTCCGGGCTGCGCGGCTTCTACCGCTACCTGCTGCGTGAGGGTGAGATTTCGCTCGATCCGACATTGCGTGTCGACTTGCCCCGCCTGGGGCGGCCGCTACCCAAGGCATTGTCCGAAGCGGACGTGGAGGCCTTGCTGGCGGCGCCCGATACGGGTGATCCGCTTGGGTTGCGGGATCGGGCAATGCTCGAGGTGCTCTATGCCTGCGGCTTGCGGGTCACCGAGCTGATCAGTCTGACCTTGGAGCAGGTGAGCATGCGCCAGGGCGTGTTGCGAACCTTCGGCAAGGGCAACAAGGAGCGTCTGGTTCCGCTCGGCGAAGAAGCGCTGCACTGGCTGCAGCGTTACCAGCGGGATGCTCGAGATCAACTGCTGGCAGGTCGGCCCAGTGACGTGCTTTTTCCGAGCCAGCGCGGCGAGCAGATGACCCGTCAGACCTTCTGGCACCGTATCAAGCTGCACGCCCGGGGCGCAGGTATCGCGACCGGCATTTCGCCCCACACCTTGCGCCACGCATTCGCAACGCACCTGCTAAACCATGGGGCGGACTTGCGTACCGTGCAAATGCTGCTTGGCCACAGCGACCTGTCTACGACACAGATCTACACGCACATCGCACGCGCGCGGCTGCAGGAGCTGCATGCGACGCATCATCCGCGAGGCTAGCCAGCGGTGGATTGGCTGCTCATGATGCCGCCGGAGCAGTCGCATCGAACGATCGGCTGCACAACGTAGTGGAGAGGCCTGTGGCAGTTTGCAGCACTTGGCTATGGTAGGCTTTGCGCCTTTCCTTGATCGTCGCTGCCAGGAGTTCCCATGGGCGTGATTCGTATGTTCGCTGCCGCCACAGTTGGTCTGGTCAGCACCGTTGCAATGGCCGCCGATCCGGATCAGGCAATTCGTCAATCCCTGCAGAAAATTCAGCCCGACATGCCGATCGAGGCGGTAGCCGAGAGCCCGATGCCGGGGGTGTATCAGGTTCAGCTGGAAGGCGGGCGGCAGCTGTATGCCAGTGCCGACGGTCAGTTTGTCATTCAGGGTTATCTCTACCAGTTCAAGGATGGGCAGGCGGTCAACCTGACCGAGCAGGCGCAGAGCCGATCGGTGGCCAAGCAGATCAACGCCATTCCGGCGAGTGAGATGGTGGTGTTCGCACCCAAGGCGCCGAAAACCCATATCACCGTGTTCACCGATACCGATTGTGGCTATTGCCAGAAGCTGCACAGCGAAGTGCCTCAGCTCAACCGTCTCGGTGTGGAGGTGCGCTATGTGGCGTTCCCGCGCCAGGGGATGGGCAGCCACGGTGCCAATACCCTGACCAGTGTGTGGTGCGCCAAGGACCGTCAGGATGCCATGAACAAGGCCAAGGCTCGTGAAGAACTGCCGGCAGCCAGTTGCGATACCCCGATCGCCAAGCAATACCAGTTGGGGCAGATGATCGGTGTGCAGGGTACGCCGGCCATCATTCTCGCCAACGGTCAAATGATCCCCGGCTACCAGCCAGCGGCGCAGCTTGCAGAGGTGGCGCTCGCTGCGGCCAAGTAATCGATCCCAGCCCATCGGTCCGGTTGCGCCGGTCTGACGATCGGCAGCGGAACTGAGCAGCTGACCGCGTTCAAACCCTTCGGTACTGAACGAAGGTGGTCGCGATGAAGCTCGAAGGTTCCTGTCACTGTCAGGCTGTGCGGTTCACGCTCGAATCCGCACAGCCCTATCCTTTCATGCGCTGCTATTGCTCGATCTGCCGCAAGACGGCAGGTGGCGGCGGCTTCGCCATCAATCTGGGTGGCGACTATCGCACGCTCCAGATCGATGGGCGTGAACACCTCGGCATCTATCGGGCGAGGCTGACCGATGCGGACGGCGGGACGCGCGTCAGCGAAGGGCGCCGGCATTTCTGCCGCCTTTGTGGTAGCGCACTGTGGTTGTGGGACCCGAGCTGGCCGGACCTGGTGCATCCGTTCGCCTCGGCCATCGACAGCGACTTGCCGGTACCGCCGGAGCATACGCATCTGATGCTCAATTCCAAGGCCGGCTGGGTCGAGCCCCATATACAGGCCGGGGACCGCTGTTTCGCCGAGTACCCGGACGAATCCCTCGCGCAGTGGCATGAGCGGCTGGGGCTTGGACGGCCGTAGCGCTAGCCGTGGCTGATTGACTAAAAGCTGCTCCCTTCGTAATGTGCGACTCTTTTGTCGATCGGCAGGTCCGGTCGTTTCGCTGTGAATGGGGAGTTCAGCTTGAAACCGGTGAAAGTTGGCATCTGTGGGCTGGGGACCGTCGGTGGCGGTACCTTCAATGTGCTCAAACGCAACGCCGAGGAGATTGCCCGCCGTGCCGGGCGTGGAATCGAGGTTGCGCAGATTGCCACTCGTCACCCTAATTCCAAGTGCGACACCGGTTCGACCCCTATCACCGCCGACATCTTCGATATCGTGAACAACCCGGAAATCGACATCGTTGTCGAGCTGATCGGCGGCTACACGGTAGCCAAGCAACTGGTGCTCAAGGCCATCGAGAATGGCAAGCATGTGGTCACTGCGAACAAGGCACTGATCGCTGTGCACGGCAACGAGATCTTCGCCAAGGCGCGCGAAAAGGGCGTCATCGTCGCGTTCGAGGCTTCGGTGGCTGGCGGTATCCCGGTGATCAAGGCGATTCGCGAAGGCCTTGCCGGCAACCGCATCAACTGGCTGGCGGGCATCATCAACGGCACCGGCAATTTCATTCTCACCGAGATGCGAGAGAAGGGCCGCACCTTCGAGGACGTGCTCAAGGAAGCCCAGGAGCTCGGCTATGCCGAGGCCGATCCGACGTTCGACGTGGAAGGCATCGACGCTGCCCACAAACTCACCATCCTGGCATCCATCGCCTTCGGCATTCCGCTGCAGTTCGACAAGGCCTATACCGAGGGCATTGCACGCCTGACCACCGCCGATGTGAACTACGCCGAGGCCCTGGGCTATCGCATCAAGCACCTGGGCGTCGCTCGTCGCACCGAGGCAGGTATCGAGCTGCGCGTGCATCCCACGCTGATTCCGGCCGACCGCCTGATCGCCAATGTCAATGGCGTGATGAACGCCGTGATGGTCAATGGCGATGCCGTCGGCAGCACCCTCTACTATGGTGCCGGAGCCGGCATGGAGCCGACTGCCTCGGCCGTTGTTGCTGACGTCGTCGATGTCACTCGCGCGCTGACCACCGACCCGAACAATCGCGTGCCGCACCTGGCCTTCCAGCCGGACTCGCTGTCCGACCATCCGATCCTGCCGATCACCGCCTGCGAAAGCGCTTATTACCTGCGTATCCAGGCCAAGGATCATCCGGGCGTGCTGGCACAGGTGGCGACCATCCTTTCCGAGCGCGGCATCAATATCGAGTCGATCATGCAGAAGGAAGCCGAGGTCCAGGACGGCCTGGTTCCGGTGATCCTCGTGACCCATCGGGTCGTGGAACAGCGCATTGACGACGCCATCGCTGCGCTCGAGCGGCTCGATGACGTCGTGGACAAGGTCGTACGCATCCGCGTCGAACAGCTGAATTAACAGGAGCCGAGCGAGCGCCGAGAGGCCCAGCGGCTTCAGGCGTCCAGGCCCAAATCGAAGGTTGAGAAAAATGCGCTACATCAGCACCCGCGGCCAGGCACCGGCCCTGAATTTCGAAGATGTGCTGCTGGCCGGTCTGGCCAGCGACGGCGGCCTCTACGTGCCGGAGAACCTGCCGCGCTTCACTGTAGAGGAAATCGCTTCCTGGGCCGGCCTGCCGTATCACGAACTGGCGTTCCGGGTCATGCGACCATTCGTTGCCGGCAGCATTCCGGATGCCGACTTCAAGAAAATCTTGGAAGAGACCTATGGCGTTTTCGCCCATGGCGCCATTGCCCCGCTGCGCCAGCTGAACGGCAACGAGTGGGTGCTCGAGCTGTTCCACGGTCCGACCTTGGCCTTCAAGGATTTCGCCCTGCAGCTGCTCGGCCGTCTGCTCGACTACGTGCTGGCCAAGCGTGGCGAGCGCGTGGTGATCATGGGCGCCACCTCGGGTGATACCGGCTCGGCGGCCATCGAAGGCTGCCGCCGCTGCGAGAACGTCGACATCTTCATCCTGCACCCGCACCAGCGCGTGTCGGAAGTGCAGCGCCGGCAGATGACCACCATCCTCGGCGACAACATTCACAACATCGCCATCGAAGGCAACTTCGATGACTGCCAGGAGATGGTCAAGGCCAGCTTCGCCGACCAGGGGTTCCTCAAGGGCACCCGCCTGGTGGCAGTCAACTCGATCAACTGGGCGCGGATCATGGCCCAGATCGTCTACTACTTCCATGCCGCACTGCAGCTGGGCGGCCCGGCGCGTTCGGTCGCCTTCTCGGTCCCGACCGGCAATTTCGGTGACATCTTCGCCGGCTACCTGGCGCGCAACATGGGGCTGCCGATCAATCAGCTGATCGTTGCCACAAACCGCAACGACATCCTGCACCGTTTCATGTCCGGCAATCACTACGACAAGGACACGCTGCATCCCTCGCTGTCGCCGTCCATGGACATCATGGTGTCGTCCAACTTCGAACGCCTGCTGTTCGACCTGCACGGTCGCAACGGCAAGGCCGTAGCCGATCTGCTGGATGGCTTCCGCGCCAGCGGCAGGCTCTCGGTGGAAGAGGATCGCTGGACCGAAGCGCGTCGACTCTTCGATTCGCTGGCGGTGGACGACGAGCAGACCTGCGCGACCATCGCCCGGGTGTTCAAGGAGACCGGTGAGGTGCTCGATCCGCATACCGCCATCGGCGTGCACGCCGCTCGTGAATGCCGTCGTAGCCTGAGCATCCCGATGGTCACGCTGGGCACCGCGCATCCGGTGAAATTCCCGGATGCGGTGGAGAAGGCCGGTATCGGTCAGGCGCTGGCGCTGCCGGCGCACCTTGCCGACCTGTTCGAGCGCAGCGAGCGGTGCACGGTGTTGCCAAACGAGCTCAAGGCGGTGCAGGCCTTCGTCGGCCAGCACGGCAATCGCGGCAAGCCGCTCTAAGGGACGGTGATGTAAAAAAGGCCAGTCATGTGACTGGCCTTTTTCGTTATGGAGTGGGGCGAGCGACAAACGTCGCCTCGCACATCGGCATCGGGCGGTGCTAGTCGTCGAACTCTTCCCAGCCGCCCATTTCCTTCCAGCGATTGACGATCCCGCAGAACAGCTCGGCGGTCTTCTCGGTGTCGTAGCGGGCCGAATGCGCCTCGCGACCGTCGAAATCGATGCCCGCGGCCTGGCAGGCCTTGGCCAGCACGGTCTGGCCGTAGGCGAGGCCGGCGAGGGTGGCGGTATCGAAGCTGGAGAAGGGGTGGAAGGGGTTGCGCTTGATCTCGCAGCGGGCAATGGCAGCGTTCAGGAAGCCCAGGTCGAAGCTGCTGTTATGCCCGACCAAAATGGCACGCTTGCAGCCGGCGGACTTCACCGCCTTGCGCACGCTGCGGAAGATGTCGGTCAGCGCCTGCTGTTCGGGTACCGCCATGCGCAACGGGTGATCGAGCTTGATGCCGGTGAACTCCAGCGCGGCCGGTTCGATATTGGCGCCGGCGAAGGGCTCGACCCGGTAGAACAGCGTGTCCTGCGGGTAGAGCAGGCCCTGTTCGTCCATGCCGATGGTCACTGCGGCGATCTCCAGCAGTGCATCGGTCGCGCAGTTGAATCCACCGCACTCGACATCGATCACCACCGGCAGGAAGCCGCGGAAGCGCCGCGCCATGGGCGAGCGGGGCTTGCCGGGCAGGTGCTCCTCGAGTTCGTCTTCGAAGTGTTCCTCGCTCATGCATTGCTCTCCAGGCGCCAGTGCAGGCGTTCGCCCGCGCGCAACGGGACCACGACCTGTTCGCCGAACGGCAGGCTGGCCGGGACGTTCCACTCCGTGCGCACCAGCGTGATCTCATCCGTATTGCGCGGCAGGCCATAGAAATCAGGACCGAAATGGCTGGCGAAGGGTTCCAGCTTGTCCAGCGCCTGGCGCTGTTCGAAGGCTTCGGCATACAGCTCGATGGCTGCGAAGGCGGTGTAGCAGCCGGCGCAGCCGCAGGCGGCTTCCTTGGCATGCTGCGCATGGGGTGCCGAGTCGGTTCCGAGAAAGAACTTCGGGCTGCCGCTGGTGGCGGCGTCCAGCAGGGCTTCCTGGTGCAGGTTGCGCTTGAGCACCGGCAGACAGAACAGGTGCGGGCGGATTCCGCCCACCAGCATGTGGTTGCGGTTGTAGAGCAGATGGTGCGCGGTGATGGTGGCGCCGACGTTGGCTCCGGCCGCCTGCACGAACTGCACGGCATCACGCGTAGTGATGTGCTCGAAGACCACCTTCAGGGTCGGGAAGCGAGCGGTGACGCGGCTCAGCTGCTCGTCGATGAAGCACTTCTCGCGGTCGAAAATGTCGATCTCGCTGCGGGTCACTTCGCCGTGCACCAGCAGCGGCAGACCGACTTCGGCCATGGTTTCCAGCACGCCGAAGATGTTGTCGATGGCGGTGACGCCGGAGGCCGAGTTGGTGGTGGCGCCTGCCGGGTACAGCTTGGCTGCGTGGACGAAGCCGCTGGCCTTGGCGCGGCGGATGTCGTCTGGAGTTGTACTGTCGGTGAGGTAGAGCACCATCAGCGGTTCGAAGCGACTACCCGCGGGGCGGGCCGCGAGAATGCGCTGGCGATAGGCCTCTGCCTCGTCGGCATTGCGCACCGGCGGCACCAGGTTCGGCATGATGATGGCGCGGGCGAACTGGCGAGCCGCATCTGCGACGGTATGGGGCAGGGCGGCGCCGTCGCGCAGGTGGATGTGCCAGTCGTCGGGGCGCAGCAGGGTGAGTCGGTCGGACATGCGGGGCTTTCCAGGCGGGTGAAACGTGCGCGAATGCTACCGGAAAAGCCCGGGCGGGGCACCTTGCCTTCGTCTGCGGCGGTCGACCCTCGCCACCCAACGCTCAAGTTTGCTGACCGGGCACCGATACCTAGATGGAACCAGCATCCTCCCGGAGCCCACCGTGCGCCTGCGCCCCCTCGTACTGTTGTGCCTGCTCGCTTCACCGGCCAACGCCCTGACATTCCAGACTCGGCTGGAGCGGGTGCAGTGGCAGGTGGAGGGCGATCAGTTCGAGTGTCGGCTGATCCAGCCCATCGCCGGTTTTGGCAGCGGCCAGTTCGTGCGTCGGGCCGGCGAGCAGGCAATTTTCCGCCTGCATTCCCCGGAACGCTGGCTGAGTACCGGTTCGGCGACGCTGCTGGCCGCTGCCGCGCCGTGGCAGCCTTCACGCAGCGATATCAATCTGGGGGTTGTGTCGGTGGGTGGTGGCGATATCCCGTTCAACAGCACCCAGGCGCAGGCCGGACGGCTGCTCAGCGGGTTGCTCGAAGGTCGTAGCCCGGTGGTGCGCCATCGCACGCTGCATGGCGGCGATGCGCTGGAGATCCGCCTGCTGCCGGCGCGTTTCGCCAAGGCCTACGAAGACTACCGCGCCTGCACGGCGAAATTGCTGCCGGTCAACTTCGATCAGGTGCGCCAATCGCAGATCGGCTTCCCCAGCAGCGACGTAGCGCTCGATGCGCTGGGGCGTGCCAAGCTGGACATCATCCTGCAGTACCTGCGTGCCGATCCCAGCGTGAATCGCATCCAGCTCGATGGCCATTCCGACAACAGCGGCAATCGGCTGGTCAATCGTGATCTGTCGAGACGCCGGGCGCTGGCGGTGCAGGAGTACCTGATCGCCAATGGCGTGCCGGAGCAGCAGATCACCGTGCGCTTCCATGGCGAGCGCTATCCGCTGGTGGCCAACAGCAGCGAAGCCAACCGGGCGAAGAACCGGCGAGTCACCCTGCGTCTGGAGCGCGAGGCAGCGGCCGCGGCGAACTCGACCGAAACAGCGGCGCCATCTTCCTGACCGCGCGACCGCCGCGCCCCTGTAAAAGCAGCCCCGTGACCGGTAGAATCGCAGGTTTTCCGTACAACCCGTGGAGCTGATGGCATGGCGGACGTTAAGAAGGTAGTTCTGGCCTATTCCGGTGGCCTGGACACCTCGGTGATTCTCAAGTGGCTGCAAGACACCTACAACTGCGAAGTGGTGACCTTCACCGCCGACCTCGGCCAGGGCGAGGAGGTCGAGCCGGCCCGCGCCAAGGCTCAAGCCCTGGGCGTCAAGGAAATCTACATCGATGACCTGCGCGAAGAGTTCGTCCGCGATTTCGTCTTCCCGATGTTCCGTGCCAACACCGTCTATGAAGGCGAGTATCTGCTGGGTACCTCCATCGCCCGTCCGTTGATCGCCAAGCGACTGATCGAGATCGCCAACGAGACCGGCGCCGACGCCATCTCCCACGGCGCCACCGGCAAGGGCAACGACCAGGTGCGTTTCGAGCTGGGCGCCTATGCACTCAAGCCCGGCGTAAAGGTAATCGCTCCGTGGCGCGAGTGGGACCTGCTGTCCCGCGAGAAGCTGATGGACTACGCCGAGAAGCACGCCATCCCGATCGAGCGCCACGGCAAGAAGAAGTCGCCGTACTCCATGGACGCCAACCTGCTGCACATCTCCTATGAGGGTGGCGTGCTGGAAGACACCTGGACCGAGCACGAAGAGGACATGTGGCGCTGGACCAAGTCCCCGGAAGCCGCGCCGGACACCCCGACCTACATCGAGCTGACCTACCGCAAGGGTGACATCGTCGCCATCGACGGCAAGGACATGACGCCGGCTCAGGTCCTGGCCGAGCTGAACCGTATCGGTGGCGAGAACGGTATCGGCCGCCTCGACATCGTCGAGAACCGCTATGTCGGCATGAAGTCCCGTGGCTGCTACGAGACCCCTGGCGGCACCATCATGCTCAAGGCCCACCGCGCCATCGAGTCGATCACCCTCGACCGCGAAGTGGCGCACCTGAAGGACGAGCTGATGCCCAAGTACGCCAGCCTGATCTACAACGGCTACTGGTGGAGCCCCGAGCGCAGCATGCTCCAGCAGATGATCGACGCCTCCCAGGTCAACGTGAACGGTGTGGTGCGCCTGAAGCTGTACAAGGGCAACGTCATCGTGGTCGGCCGCAAGTCGGACGATTCGCTGTTCGATGCCAATATCGCGACCTTCGAGGAAGACGGCGGCGCCTACAATCAGGCCGACGCTGGCGGCTTCATCAAGCTCAATGCGTTGCGCATGCGCATCGCCGCGGGCAAGGGCCGCACCCAGTTCTGATAAGCTGACGCGCCTGAGCCAACCGACCCCGGCCATGTGCCGGGGTTGTACTTTCTGCACTGCCACAAGCGCTGCCGAACGAGGAGACCTGAATCATGAGACTGCTGCATACCATGCTGCGTGTCGGCGATATGGAGAAGTCCATCGCCTTCTACACCGAAGTGCTGGGCATGACCCTGCTGCGCCGCAAGGATTATCCGGAAGGCAAATTCACCCTGGCCTTCGTCGGTTACGGCGACGAGGCGCACAACAGCGTGATCGAGCTGACTCACAACTGGGGCGTGGAAAAGTACGAGCTGGGCGACGGCTACGGGCATATCGCCCTGGAAGTCGAAGATGTCTACAAGGCCTGCGAAGACATCCGCGCACGTGGTGGCAAGATCACCCGTGAGCCTGGGCCGATGAAGCATGGCTCCAGCATCCTGGCCTTCGTCGAGGACCCGGACGGCTACAAGATCGAGCTTCTATCGCCGACTCGGGCCGACTGAGCGGCAAGCATGAAAAAGCCCCTTTCGGGGCTTTTTCTTTTTACAGATCGAAGTCGAAGTCGTTCAACTCTTTCTGCAGACGTCGTTCCTCGAGCAGGTTGTCGATGATCCGGCGCTTGGTCAGATTGGTCTTGGCCACCTCGACAGGGGCGTCGCTGCTCTCGTCGTCATCTTCGGCGATGAAATCGTCTTCGATCTGGATATCTTCTTTCTCGGCCACTTGTTCACTCCAAGGCTACGGGGCGCTCTTGGCGCACCTTATAGCGGCAAATTCGGGGCCGGTAAAAAAGTTTTTTTCAATCATGGGGCGAGCTTTTCTGCTATCCGCTCAATCGTCAGATGTCTTGTGCTTGTACTCGCAGAGGTCTTCGATCCTGCAGCTGCCACACTGTGGTTTGCGCGCCTTGCAGACATAGCGACCATGCAGAATCAGCCAGTGATGCGCGTCCAGCAGATATTCCTTTGGCACGAAGCGGATCAACTTGCGCTCGACCTCCAGCACGTTCTTGCCGGGCGCGATGCCGGTGCGGTTGCTGACCCGGAAGATATGCGTATCCACCGCCATGGTGAACTGGCGGAAGGCGGTGTTCAGTACCACGTTGGCGGTCTTGCGACCCACCCCTGGCAGCGCTTCCAACGCCTCGCGGTTGTCCGGCACCTGGCTGCCATGCTGCTCGATCAGGATGCGGCAGGTTTCGATGACATTCTTCGCCTTGCTCGGGTACAGGCCGATGGTGCGGATGTACTCGCACAGGCCGTCGTAGCCGAGGGCATAGATGGCTTCCGGGGTATTGGCCACCGGGAACAGCTTGGCGGTGGCCTTGTTCACGCCGACGTCGGTGGCCTGAGCCGAGAGGATCACCGCGATCAGCAGTTCGAAGGGTGTGCTGTAGGCCAGCTCGGTCTTCGGCTCCGGATTATCCTCATGAAAGCGGCGAAAGATTTCCCGGCGTTTCTCGGCATTCATCGCGGTGCACTCACTCGATCACACCGGTCACCCGCACTCGGCGGCTGGCCGCAGGCGCGACTGGCTGCGCGGCGCTGGCGCGTTCGGCGAGGTGCTGGTCGATGCGGTTCTTCAGGGCGATCAGCAGGCCGAGCACAATGAAGGCGCCAGGCGGCAGGATGGCCAGCAGAAAGCCCTTGTAGTCGCTGAACAGGGTGATCTGCCAGTCACTGGCGACCGGCCCGAACAGCAGGTGCATGTTGGCGAACAGCGCGCCGGTGCCGAACAGCTCGCGCAGACCGCCCAGCACCACCAGCACCAGACAGAAGCCGATACCCATCACCAGGCCGTCGAAGCCGGCGATCAGCGGATTGTGCTTCGCAGCGAAGCCGTCGGCCCGGCCGAGGATCACGCAGTTGGTGGTGATCAGCGGGATGAAGATGCCGAGGATCTGGTACAGCTCGTAGGTGAAGGCCTGCATCAGCAGCTCGATGCAGGTGGTCAGCGCGGCGATGATCATCACGAACGCCGGCAGGCGCACCGCGGTGTTGACCACGCCTCGCACCAGCGAGACACCGATATTCGAACAGGTCAGTACCAGCATGGTCGCCAGGCCAAGGCCGAGGGCGTTGACCGCCGAGTTGCTGACGCCGAGCAGCGGGCAGAGACCGAGCAGCTGCACCAGCGCCGGATTGTTCTTCCACAGGCCGTTGACGGTCAGTTCGCGGTAGCTGGGTGTGCTCATGGCTGATCCCTTTGCGGCTTGGCGGCCGGCTCGGTGGTGCGTAATTCGTCGCGCGTGGCGGCGCTGCCGGCCCGCGAATGCACGGTGGCTTCGTCTGGTTCGCTGCGACCTTCCAGGGCGTTCCCGGTCGCGTCGGCCGTCGCGCCTTCGGCTGCCAGTAGTTCGGCCTTGTGTGCATCGAAGTACTGCAAGGCACGATGCACTGCGCCGACCACCGCGCGTGGTGTGATGGTGGCGCCCGCGAACTGGTCGAACTCACCGCGATCCTTCTTCACCGCCCAGCCATCGGCCGCCGGGTTCGTTAGCGACTTGCCGTCGAAACTTCGAATCCAGGGGCTCTTTGCGAGCTCGATCTTGTCGCCCAGCCCGGGTGTTTCCCGGTGGCCGATGACTCGCACGCCAGCCACCCGGCCGTCGGCATGGATGCCCACCAGCAGATGAATGGCGCCGCTGTAGCCGTCCGGAGCGATGGCCTGGAGGATCACTGCGGAGGGACGTCCATCCTTGATGGCGATATAGGCGGGCAATGGGCTTCGGTTGCCAAGCAGGCGATCCTGAACCAGCACGCTGTCATCGAGCAGATGGTTGTCATAGCTGCCAGTCGGGAGGATCTCGCCCAGCGCACGTACCTGGGCGGCGCGTTCAGCGGCCTGGATGCGCTCGGCAGTGCCCTGTTGCAGCAGGGTCACCGCGCCCACGGTGACGATGGCGAACAAGCCCAGCACCGTGGCGTTCTTCAGCATCGAACGGCTGATTTCCGGAACTATCATGTCATTCGCCCAGCTTGAAGCCGCGCTCGGCCTTGCGATGGCCGTAGGTGCGCGGGCGGGTGTAGTAATCGATGGTGGGAGCGGCAAGGTTCATCAACAGCACGCCAAAGGCGACACCGTCCGGATAGCCGCCCCAGGCGCGGATGACGTATACCAGCACACCGACACCAGCACCGAAGATCAGGCGTCCACGTGGGCTGGTGGCGCTGCTGACGGGGTCGGTGACAATGAAGAAAGCGCCGAGCATGGTGGCGCCGCTGAGCAGATGGAACAGCGGCGAACCGTTGCTATCCGAACCCGAGCCGTTCCAGAACACCAGGCTCATCAGCATCAGCGCGCCGAGCATGCCGACTGGCGCGTGCCAGCTGAACAGCCGCTTATGCAGCAGGAACAGGCCGCCAGCGAGAAACGCCAGGTTCACCACTTCCGAGCCGATGCCGCCGAAGTGGCCGAAGGCCGGGTTGCGCCAGAGTTCGTCGATGGTCAGGCTCTTGTTCACCTTGAGCACATCCAGGGCGGTGGCCTGGGTCCAGCCGTCGGGAAGCGAAGCGATACCGAGGATATGCTGCAGACCGGCGCTCAGCCCGACACTGTGCGGCACCGGCCAGGTGGTCATCTCCACCGGGAAGGAGATAAGTACCACCACGTAGCCGATCATCGCCGGGTTGAAGGGGTTCTGGCCCAGGCCGCCATACAGCTGCTTGCCGAACACCACAGCGCAGCCGGTGGCGATCAGCGTCAGCCACCAGGGCGAATAGGGCGGCAGCGCCAAGGCCAGCAACACCGCGGTGACCAGCACGCTGCCGTCGCGCAGAAAGAAGCCCACCGGCCGCTGCCGCAGGTGGAGAATCGCCGCTTCGAAGGCAAGTGCGGCGAGCGATGCCCAGGCGAGGTTGATCAGCGTGCCGGCGCCGTAGAGCCAGGTCAGCACGACCACGCCGGGCAGGGTGGCCGCGAGCACCAGCAGCATGACTCGCTGGGTACGGTTGGCGCCCTTGGCGTGGGGCGAGGTGATGCGGGGCAGGGCCATTGGCTCTCCGGTGAAGGCGTTGTCTTGGGGCGTGGCGTGGGCCACTTCCTCGAATCTCTCTGACTTGTCGAGCGACTACACCAGCACACCGGTGCAGCGGTCATTTCTCATGATTGCTGATAGTCCGCCAGCTGCCGTTCGGCTTCGCTGAGTCGCAGGCGAGCGGCTTCCAGTGTCGTAGGCTCGGTCTGTTCATCTCGCTCCAGCTTGCGCAGATCGGCGCGGGCGAAGGCAACCTCGGTCTTCAGTTCACGCTGGCGCTCATCGATACCGGGCTTGCTGGTACGCACCAATTCCGGAGCGGGCTTGTGCGATGCGTCTTCGGCCGCATGCAGGGCTTGTTCGGCCGCCTGCAGCGCGTCACGCAGGCGGCTGAGTTCCGCCTCTTGCGCGCCGGCCTTCTCGGCCTTCTTCAATTCGGCGCGCTTCATCGCCAATTCGATCTTGGCCTTTTTCAGCGCCTCGTCATCCGCTGGCTTGGCGGCGGAAGCGGGCGCGGCGCTCTGCGCGGCTGCCAAGGCCTGTTCGGCTTCGTGCAGCTGCTGACGCAGACGAGCGAG